>JACCEA010212580.1_pt1 | contig 70578 bp, 63 predicted proteins | sample 7449851 | NCBI WGS metagenome assembly JACCEA01 (sample SAMN15323453, study PRJNA562643) | freshwater metagenome | isolation source: river surface water | place: USA:Blue River Watershed | collected 2017-08-18 | reverse complement strand
TCATCGAGCAGGCCTTGCAGCAATCCGAAGGCAATGTCTCCAAAACCGCCAAGCTGCTCAATGTGCAACGCACCACGCTGATCGAGAAGATCAACAAATACGAGTTGCGGTCTGCCTAAAGCCGCTCAAGCGGCGTCACCTCCCAACCTGACCAAGAAAAAGGGGTGAGCACCCCTCCAACCCGATCAGTTGTCGATGTTGAGCACGGTGATGCTCATGCGGCGGTTGCGCGGATCTTTGGGATCCTTGGGGTTGAAGGGATCTGTGTCGGCCACGCCCTCAATGCGCTCAAAGCGTTTTTCACTCACGCCTGCTTTTTCCAGCAGGCTGCGCGTGGCTTCAGCTCGCTCACCCGACAAGGCCCAGTTGTTCTTGCCACTTCCCTTGGCAAAGGGCACAGAGTCCGTGTGTCCACGAATGGCCACCTTGTTGGGGATCTTGTTCAAGGCTGCCGCCACTTCCTGCACCAGTTTGTCGGCTTTGTCGGCCATGTTGGTCCCGCCTGAGGGGAACATGGCGAAGTCCGCCTTGTCGATGATCTCGATGCGCAAGCCCTGACGATCGCGGCTGATGGCCACCTGGTTGCGCAAGTCCTTGAGGTTGGGGTCCTGCAAGAGCTTTTGCTTGATCTCTTGCTCCAATTGCTTGAAGTTGGCCTCGTCCTGCGCCTTGGCAATTGCCTTTTTCTGGGCCTCGGTGAGCTTGTCGGGGTTGGTGCCGCCATTGCCCGCACCACTACCCTTGCCCGGCTCGCCTGCTTCGCCCGCTGCATTGCCCTTGCCCTGGTTGTTGTCGTCGCCCGTGGTGGAGCCCTGCCCCATTTCATCCTTCATGCCCTGGTTGGGCGCCGGATTGTTGGGGGTGTCGTTTTCGTTGTCGGGACCTGGCGGTGTATTGGGATTGGGGCCGCCCTCGGAGCGCGGCGTGAGGCGCTCGAGCAGACCGGTTTGTTTCATCTGATAGGGAAAGCCATCGGTGTCGATGATGGACTTACCGCCCAGGACCCCGTTGGAGCCAGCCAGTTGCCCCATGGGCAAGAGGCTATGGGAGCTGGGGCGGAAATAGTCGGCAATGCTTTTACGCTGATCGGCGTTGGAGGCGCCCAGCAGCCACATCAACAAGAAAAACGCCATCATGGCGGTCATCATGTCGGCCAGCGCAATTTTCCAGGCACCACCGTGAGCGCCACCGTGCCCTTCATCAATGACTTTCTTGATGACGATGACAGGCGCATTGGAGGCCTCTGCGGGCGCTTCAGCCGCTGCAGGTGCGCCCTCGGCGGGGGCTCCCTCGGCAGCGGCCTGCTCTGCGGGCTTCTCGTCAGCCATTACTTGCCTCGCATGCCGTCAAAGACTTCAGCAAAGGTGGGCTGATTGTCGTGAGAGATGCAAACGCGGGCAGCTTCGATCACCAGGGGCATGGGATGACCATGCAAGTTGGCAACGATGAGCTGCTGCACCATTTTGTACATCTCGCCCTCTTCTTCAATGATTTGCTTGAGGCGGATGGCAAAGGGGCCAACCAGACCATAGGCCAACAACACGCCCATGAACGTTCCCACCAGCGCCGAGCCAATCAGGGCACCCAGCACAGGCGGGGGCTGGTCAATGGCACCCATGGTTTTCACCACACCCAGCACGCAAGCCACAATGCCCAGCGCAGGCATGGCGCCTTCCATGGCGGTCCACACTTCGGCACTCTTGAGCTCGTTGGCGTGGTGCAGCTTGATGGACGCCGTCATGACGTCTTCCACTGCATAAGGGCTGAGGTTGCTGGACGACACGACCATCAACCGAACCGTGTCGGTGATGAGGTGCAGCAGGGCGTGATCGTGAAGAATGGGTGGGTACTCGGCAAAGATGGCCGACGACTCCGGGTTTTCAACGTGAGGTTCCAAAGCCACCGCGCCCTCCGCCTTGAGGGTCTTGAGGATTTTGGAGATCAGGAACATCACCGCCAGGAAGTCGTCCTTTTTGTAGCGCGGGCCTTTGAACACGCGACCCAAGCCCGCCATGGCGGGCTTGATGACGTTCATGCCGTTGCCGATCAACATGGCTGCAAACGCAGCGCCGCCGATCTGGGCAAATTCCCAAGGGGCTGCGTGAATAACAGGTGTCAAATCGCCGCCGTGGGCGACGAACACCCCGAACACGAAGACAAACAACAGAAGAATACCGACTGGTGGCATCTACGACTCCATTGACTTTCACAGGCCTATGAGGCCATCCGGGTTGGTGACCCGAAGGTTAACTGAATTCCCCTGGCCTGGCCTGCGATGAATCAATTCAAGGCAGACGTGGGCTGAGGATTTGAAGGAACGAGGCTGGGAACCGTTTCCCAGGCCCCTCGGATTTCCGAAATCAAACCATGGACCTCGTCCAAAGCCGACAAGTCATTGTGGGCATTGGCATGCAGCAGGCGGCGGGTCACATAACCATACAACTCGTTGAGGTTTTGCGCCAAGTCACCGCCCCGGTCGAAATCCAGTGCGCCTTGAAGACCCAACACAATGCGACTGGCACGTGCCAGCGCCTTGGACTTCTCGGCAATGTTGCGATGCTGGATGTGACCACGGGCTGTGGCGATGCTTTCCAGCAATCCGTCAAACAACATCATGATGAGCTCGACGTTGTTGGACTTTGCCACTCCAGTGCTGGCTCTGACCTCGCCGTAGGATTCAATGGCTCTCATGTGTGCTCTCATGTCTGTCACTCCGGGTTGTTTTCAACTTGCCAGAGTGATTCGGAGTCAGTTGGACGAACTTGAATGGTCTCCTGCCATCAAACCGTTTGCGGCCTGACAGGCTCGGTTTGGGGCATGCTCAATTGGGGCTGCATCAATTCAGGAGCGGGCTCCTGCGTGGATGCGGTGTTGGGGGCGCTTGGAACCTCGGGCGAGGCCAAGGCGGCGCTGCGCTCAACGCCGCGCTGGACCACGTCACGCGAAGCCACCAGGCTCGGGTCAGCCGTGTATTCGGCCGCCGCCAGCAAAGGTTTGGCCAAGCCCTGATCGGCCGCCTCCAGCACGGGACGCATCTCGGGCGGCAAGGCTGCAATGGGGCCGCCTGGCTCGGAATCGGCCGGGTGCTTGAGCAAATGGGTGGAATACGGCTCGGTGAGGGACAGGCCAGTTCGAGCGTAGAGCATGGAGATCACCTGATCGAGGTTTTGCTGAATGCGCAAATAACTGTCCTCGGGCTTGGTGGCGAAATCCTCACCCGCCTGATAGAGGCTGGCCAGATGGTGAACTGGAATCCAGGACTCCACTTTGCCCCTGGGCGTGGGCACCATGCGGTTGTTGGTGGGCATGCCAGGGCGATTGCGTCGCCCATCCTGGTAGCCCTCGGCAAAAGTGGCTTCGATGTGCTGACGCAGCACGGGCTCGTAATGCACACGCAAGTCATTGACCAGCTTGAGGTCCAAGCCAGGCAAGGGAATGCCGCTCATGGCATCCCACAGGGTTTTGCCCTGCAACTCGCCAAACAGGCCATCGCTGTAGATCTTTGGCTTGTCAGCGGGCACGGAGGCCGCATAAATCGTGTTGACCTTGTCGATCAGGTACAAGGCCAGGATGACGGCCAGCAAGACTCCCCAGGCCGTGAACAACTGGAAGAATCCGTTCATGAGACCTCCTGCCGCTGTTTGACTTTGGCTTTACCCGGCATCTCGATCTGGAGTTCACCGCGCAGTTTTTTCACCACGGTGGACAAGATCTGGCTCACGCGAGATTCGGTGACCCCCAGGATTTCGCCAATCTCTTTGAGGTTGAGTTCCTCCACGTAATACAACTGCATGACCAGTTGTTCACGTTCTGGCAACTCGCTGATTTTTTCGGTGACGACGGCCATGAATTCGGCCTCTTCGACCTGCACATCGGGCTGTCGGGATTCGTCATCAGCCAGGGTCATGACCTCCTCGGCCACCACTTCCATGGAATAGGTTTCAAAGCGGTTGGCTTTGCCACGCTCTTTGTGGAAGGCATCGATGTCACGCCCCATGTGCTCGGCAATTTCAGCCTGCGTGGGGTTACGACCCAACTCGGCGGCCAGCACATGGACCGTTTCGTTGTGTTCCTTGTTGAAAGCCACCGCCGAGCGGGGCAGGAAGGACAGGCGGCGAACCTCGTCGAGCATGGCACCGCGCACACGGCTGTGCGCGAAGTTTTCGAACTCCACGCCCTTGCTCAGGTCAAAGGCGCGAGCGGCTTCGAGCAAACCCAGCGTTCCCACCTGAATGAGTTCATCGAGGTCCATGAAAGCCGGCACCCTGGCCTTGATGTGCAAAGCCACACGCTTGACCATGGCCAAGTGGGACAACACCAATTCATCGGTGCTGGGCTGGCAGCTGGTCTGATAGTGACGGACTGGATTGAGCGCTCTCATGTTCACCTCGCTTGGCCCTGCATCAGCCGTTGCATGAAAAATTGAATGCCACCGGATGGTCCCTGAAGGGGACGCAATTCAGTGGTGAGTTCAGCCAGGCGACGAAAATCCCGCGCAGCTGCCGTGCCTGGAGCAAGCTCCAGAACCGATTGGTATTTCTTGAGGGCCGCGAGGACCATCTCATCTTCTTCAATGGCGGTGAGGTACTGGATGGAATGACCCAAAAACCTGACGCACACATCGTTGAGGCGCTGATACAGACGCCAACCCTGGGTTTGGGTTCGCACCGCGTTGGGCACCAGATAGATTTCGTCGAGCTTGAGCTCCTGGCTCATGACCTTGATGGTGCCGTAGGCATCGGCAATCGAGGACGGGTCGTCCTGAACCACGATGAAACGGCGTTGACAGGCAGCCAGGAAGGTGAGCACAGAAGGTGAAATGCCTGCGGCAACATCCACCACCAACACATCCAGATCCTGGGTGAGGGATTCGAAGGCTTGGACAATGCCAGCGGCTTGCAGATTGGACAAGGCCGCAAGCTCTTGCAAGCCCGAGGCTCCCGGCACCAGCAACACGCCCTGGCGGGTTTTGACCATGATCTCTTGCAGGGTTTTTTGCCCGCTCAGGAAATGGCTCAGGTTGTATTCAGCCCTGGCACCCAGCGCAATTTGCGCGTTGGCCAGACCCAGGTCAGCATCGAACAGCATCACGCGCTGCCCCATCTGGCTCAATGCCACGGCCAAGTTGACGGACACGGTGGTCTTGCCCACACCACCTTTGCCGCTGGCCACGCCGATCACCTGAGTTTGTTTGCTTTTGCTCATGTCATGCTCTTGAAGTCGCCATGGAATGTTTAGGCGAGGGATGAATCATCATCGCACCGTCTGACTTCGATTGCACGATGGGCAAGCGGTCAATCGCCTGATTCACCAATGCCGACACGGCAAAGGGACGCTGCCAATCGCTCAAGCGCTCGCCGTGGCTGGCAGCATGAATGGCAATGGGGTTTTCACTCAGCATCTGAATGAGCGCCCAGGGCTGCTCGGATTCATCGAGCTTGCTGATGAACAGGCCCTGCCAGTTCACACCCGACTGCAACACCTTGGCCATGGAGACCTGGGAGGCATCGGCCATGATGACGGCATGGGCTTGCACCTGGGGATGAACCGACATGATTTCATCAAAGCGTTCCTTGATGCCCATGCCCGGTGTGTCGATGAGGATGAGGCGGCAATGCGAGTGCTCATCGAGCAACAGGCGCAACATGCCAGGGTTGGTCGAACGCACACAGGACACGCCAGACTGGGAGCACAGCAACTGAGTCTGGTTCCAGGCGCCAGCGCGGTGATCCATGTGGCTGATCACCAGCACGTTTTCGCAACCCCACTCGGCGCTGGCCTGCGAAGCCCAACGCGCCACCATGGAGGACTTGCCGCTGCCAGACAGACCGCCAATGGCGTGAATGCCTTGCTGGGGCCAATCGCTGCGCTCGCGGTCGATGGCCGACTTGAGCATGTGAGAGAGGATAGCCACGCCCGACTCCAGGCTGGTGGAGTCCTTGAGGGCATCGATGAGCAGGGTGCGCAAGCCCACGGGCATGGCGGCTTCTTGCAAAGCCAGCTGCAAAGGCTCCAGGGATTCATGCAGCACCGGCCCTTGTTGCAAGGCCAATTGCTGGCTGATCTTGAATTCACGACGCAAGGTGGCCAGTTCTTCGCGGACCAAGGCCACGATTTCCTGACCTCGCAAGGCTTCCTGATGGCGCGACAGCTCATCGGCGGCAAAGGCCGGCTTTTTGGTCGATGGGGCGGCCTTGAGGGCTGCACCTTGCGCAGCGGCTTGCTGACGCAAGGGCTTGGATTCCTGGATTTCCTGTGCCAGCACGTCCGAAAAGCTCGCATCGATGCGGCGCTCATAAGTCTTGGGGGTGATCTGGATTTGCTCCGCCAGCGCCTGGTCCGCGCTCATCTCGGGGATGTCCACCGCCACGATGAGTTCGGTCTGCCCGCGCACGCGCGCCGATGAGATCACCAGCACGTCCGGTCCGTACAAAGCCACGGCTTTGTCGTTGGCGGACTTGGTATCTTTGGCAAGGATTCGTTTGAGTTCCATGATCACTCTCTTGTTTCAAACTCAGGCTGAAGTCGTTTGGGCATCGCGGCGCTGGGCGTCGACGGTTTGCACCACCTTGACGGATTGGTCATCCGGAATTTCGCTGTAGGACAGGACCGTGAGGTCGTTGACGCGATAGCGAACGGCTTTGGACAACCATCCACGGATGAGGGGCGAGACCACCAGCACAGCCGGCAATCCTTCTTCTTCCATTTGCACGGCTGCGGACCGCAGCGAGGCAAACAGGCTCTCAGACAAACCCGGCTCCAGGATCACCGGCTGGCCAGGCTGGCTTTGTTGCAAGACGTTGTGCAACAACTGCTCGAGCGACGGCGCCAGGGTCATGACCGACAAACTGTTTTGATCGTCCACCAGCGCCTGCATGATCATGCGACCCAGCTTGGGACGCACCGAGGCGGTCAAGGCTTCAGGATCGGTGGTGCGTGCACTCATTTCGGTGAGGGTCTCGGCAATGGTGCGCATATCGCGAATGGAAACGCCTTCGATGAGCAGGTTTTGCAAGACCTTGGTCACCGCACCCAGGCTGAGCTTGCCAGGCACCAGCTCTTCCACCAGTTTGGGCGACTTGGTGGCGAGCTTGTCCAGCAGCTGCTGCACCTCGTCGTGGCTGAGCAAATCAGAGGCGTTTTCACGCAAGACCTTGTTGAGGTGTGTGGCCATGGCCGTGCTCGCATCCACCACGGTGTAACCCAGGGTGCGGGCGTGATCGCGCAACGACGGCTCGATCCAGACGGCCTCCAGGCCAAATGCGGGTTCGCGGGTGGGGATGCCGTCAAGCTCGCCATAAACGCGGCCTGGGTTGATGGCCAATTCACGACCCACCTTGATTTCGCCCTTGCCGCGCACCACGCCTTTGAGGACCACGTGATAGGTGTCGGGGTCCAGGTTCAGGTCGTCGCGGATGCGAACCGGTTGGACCAAAAAGCCCAATTCGGCAGACAGCTTTTTGCGCACGCCTTTGACGCGCCCCATGAGCTCGCCACCCGTTTCTGCATTGACCAGGGGAATGAGGCCATAGCCAATGTCCAGGCCAATGAGGTCCACCTGATCCACATCGTCCCAGTCCAGTTCCTTGGGCGCTTGGGCAGCCGCCTCGGCAGAGGCTTGCTCCTCGGCCTTGGTCTCACTTTCCTTGCTCACTTCCTGGCGTACCAACATCAAACCCAGGGCAATGATGACCAGCGCCAATGAAATGAACATGGCGTGGGGCATGCCGGGCACCAGACCCAGAATGATCAGGATGCCGCCAGAAATGAAGAGGGCTGCCGGGTTGGAGACCTGGGAGAAGACCTGTTCTGACATGGACTCGGCCGTGGTCACGCGCGTCACGATGATGGCCGTTGCCAGCGACAGCAGCAGCGAGGGAATCTGTGCCACCAAGCCGTCACCAATGGTCAGCAAGGTGTAGATGCGACCTGCTTCGCCCACGGGCAGGTTGTGTTGGATCACGCCAATGGCCAGGCCGCCCACGATGTTGATGAGCAAAATCAGCAAGCCTGCAATGGCGTCACCGCTCACAAATTTGGAGGCACCGTCCATGGCACCAAAGAAGTCCGACTCTTGCGAGAGTTCTTCGCGGCGCTTTTTGGCGGTTTCCTGGTCGATGACGCCAGCATTGAGGTCGGCATCGATGGACATTTGTTTACCAGGCATGGCATCCAGGGTGAATCGGGCGTTCACTTCAGAGACCCGGCCAGCGCCCTTGGTCACCACGATGAAGTTGATGATCATCAAGATGGCAAAGATGATGAAACCCACCACATAGTTGCCGCCGATCACAAATTCGCCAAAGGCTGCGATCACCTGACCGGCTGACTCATGGCCGGTGTGACCATTGACCAGAATGACGCGGGTGGATGCCACGTTGAGCGCCAGGCGCAGCATGGTGGCAAACAGCAATAAGGAAGGGAAGGACGAGAAATCCAGGGGATTGCGCGTCCCAATGGCCACCATGATGATCACCAGGCTGGCCACGATGTTGAAAGTGAACAGGAAATCCAGCAACAAGGGCGGCAACGGCAAGACCAACATGGCCATGATCAACAGCACCAGCACTGGAATGCTCAGTGCGGTGTAGTCAAACTTGGCCAAGTTCTGTCGAATCGTCGACAGGGTCAGGGTGCTCATTGCGTGTTTTTCCTTGTTTTCTAGAACTATGGAATTCAAGTTGTGAGGACTGGGTCCCCGGTGCAAGGATCAATGCAAGCGATGTGCCAGCTTGGCCGACAGACCTGTCACGCTTCTTGCTTGATACCTGGCAACTTTCATTGGAACGGACACGAATTGCCATGAATTTGTCGCCAAGCCAGATCAATCAGGCCAACCAAACTGCCAACCCCATTGATGCCAAACCCGCATCAAACCTGGGTTCGCCCGCTGCTGGGCGGGCGGTGGATGCGGGCTTGTTTGCAGACATCCTGTCTCGCCACTGGCAACACCTGGCCCAAAACGAGCGGCAAGAAGTTGCCGCCTCGGCCGATGCCACCTTTGCTGCAGTGGGTCGCTTGCCGGCCCAATCGGCACCTGCCCCTGTCAAGCCGGCTCAGGAACCCACGCAAGATTCAGACCGCGTAGACGACGCCGCACAAGCCCGCTCAGATCAGGCGGATGCTGCCGAAGATGCCGCACGGGCCAACGACCGCGCCCATCATGCTGCAGCCTGGCGTGCCGATGCGCACACCGCCCTGGATGCCGGACGACTGCCCCAGGTGCCTGAGCATCTGCTCAATTTGAGTCTGAGTTCATCCCCACAAGCCCAGATGACCAACGACGGCCTGCTCGTCATGCCGCTGGGCGAACGCATCAACATCGTCACCACGCCCCAGCCCCAGGTTAACGCCCAAAGCGTGGCCGACTTTGCACGCAGCATGGGCATGAACGAGTTGCAAATCGAACAACTCTTTGGCGCCCAGGCCACGGTGGTCACCGCTTCAGATGACACGCTCAGCACCCTGGATCGGCTCACGGCCAATGGCTCCACCGGTGCACTGCCCCTGGCGAACTCCAGCAATGCCACGGGCTTGCTGATGCAGACCAACGCCACCAGTTCCAGCCCGGTGAGCATGACCCAGCAGGCCAACCCCCTCTCCACCCTGGCCTCGCTCAACGCCCTGGGCCACAGCACCCTGAGCGCACCCCTTGCAGCTCAGGCTGCCGACGCTGCTCAGGCCAAACCCAGCCCCACCTTGCCCACGGCCACCTCGGTCGATGTGCTCACCATCATGGAGGCTGACTTCGCCCCCGAGGTGTGGCAAGCCCTGCAATCGCGGGTGGGCGCCAATGGTCAAAACGGTCAACCCGGCTTCAATGCCAACGGCTCGGCGGCTTTGGCCATGCCCAACACCAGCGCTGCCATGAACCTGGGCACCGATTCAGCCAGCCCAACGCCCGTGGGTGGTCTGGTCACAGGTGCCATGGTGGGCCAAGGCATGAACCGCGGCCAGGCTCAAGCCACGTTGCCGAGCAGCCTCAATGCCAACCCGCTGGATCCGCAAGAGGCCTATGACGAACTCAATCAAAAGTTCACAAGCGAGTTGGCCTCTCGCATCCACCAGCAAATCAATTCCGGCGAATGGAAGATGAAATTTGCCCTCAAGCCTGCCAGCCTCGGCCATTTGGACGTGCAACTGGAAATGCGGGATGGCAAACTCTCTGCTGTGTTTCAAACCGACAATGCGATGACTCAGGATTTGCTGAGCACCGGCAGTCAGCGTCTGAAGGAAGCACTCGCCCAGCTTGGTCATTCCAACGCCTCCGTCTGGGTCGGGTCCGGTGGCGCTGGCCAGTCTCAGGGGCAAGGTCAGGGCCGTGGCCCATCCACCCCCCCGCCGGCGCCTCATGGAATGAGCGCCTCATCCGATTCATCCAGTGGGTCCAACGTCACCAGCGTGGCGAACCGGTCTGCTGGCTCATCCCAGTCATCCACACATTTGGACTTGTTCGCCTGATCCAGGCATCGAAGGAGTAATTCATGGCAACCGCAGCCCCAGAAGCAACCGAAGGCAATGACGAAGCCCCCAAAAAGAAAAAGCCGATCCTCTTGATCGCAGGCGTCGCCGTTGGCGTCATCGTTTTACTCGTTGGCGTGGTGTTTGGCACTTTGTTCTTCTCAGGCTACTTCGAGAAGAAAGCCGAAATGGCCGCCATGGAAAAGCTCGATGAGCTCGAAGCGGCAGCCACCAAAGCCCGCGACGAAGCGCCGGTGAAGATCAAGAAAGAAGCGCCCGAGGAAACCCGCTTCGAGAAGAACTACATGCAAATGGACAAGGAGTTGATGACCAACATCACCGGCTCCAAGAAAGTGATGGTCGTTCAAGTGGCCCTCATGACCCATTACGACCAGCGCGTGTTCGACAACGTCAAAAAGCATGACTTCGCCATCCGCTCGTCCATGCTCGATGTCTTGCGTCAAACCACCGAAGCCGAGCTCGCACGCTCGGACTTTCGCAAGAACCTGGCCGAAAAACTCAAGGTCGTCATGAACGAAGTGCTCGAGAAAAACGAGGATTTCGGTGGCATTGAGGACGTCTTCTTCACCTCCTTTGTGGTGCAGTGACCATGACCACCGCCACCGGATTGCTCACCCCTGAGGAAATCTCGGCGCTGACCGAGGCGGTCAAGGACGGGAGCATTGAAACCGATACCGGCTTCAACACCAAGTTGAAGGTGCGCAAGCACGACCTCGCCAGCGAGAACTCCAGCCTTGGCGTGAACGTGTCGTCCATCGACATGATCAACGAGCGCTTCATCCGCATGTTCCGTCTGGGCTTGCTTGAAGTGCTGCGCACCACCCCGCGCGTGAACCCCACGCGCGTGCAAATCACCAAATTTGGCGATTACCTCAAGACCCTCAAAGCGCCTTTGTCGGTCAACACGGTGCGCATGAACCCGCTGCGGGGCTTTTCGGTGGTCATCATCGATCCCAACGTGGTGTTCAGCTCACTCGACAGTTTTTTTGGTGGCTATGGCAAGGGCGTGGGTGAGCTGCCACCCGGCCGATTGTTCACGCCCACCGAATCGCGCATCATCTCCATCATCCTCGAAGTGTTCTTTCGCTCGCTCAAGGATGCATGGTCGCCCGTCATGGACATCGATTGCGAGCATGTCAGCTCGGAAATCAATCCCCATTTCGCGCAAATTGCCGACGAAGGCGATCTGGTGGTGCTCAGCCGCTTTGAGTCCGATGGCGTCAGCGGCGCCAAAGGCTTCATCGATTTGGTCTATCCCTACGCCACGCTCAAACCTTTGCGCGAGCTCCTGCGCAACCGCGTGCAAACGGGCGACGGCAACGAAGAATCCGACAAAGTCTGGCGCGAAGACCTGGCCATTGCCGTGGGCGACGCGCTCATCGACATCAAGGTGGACATGGGTCATGTCAAAACCACCCTGCACCACCTTCGCACCATGAAAGAGGGCGACTTGCTCTTTTTCAAAAAACCCGAGCTCGCGCAACTGCAGGCTCAAGGCGTTCCAGCATTTGGCGTCACCGTTGGCAACCGGGGTTCCAGCGTGGCCGTGCGCGTCGAAAAACAACTTGTCCCGGGTCACATCTGAAAGGTTGAACCATGTCCGAAGAAACACAAGAAGTCCAAAAAGACGAAGCCGCTGCAGCCGATGCCGCAGCTGAGGCTCAGCCCGTTGCCCTGGCCACGGAACAAGCCCATGCCACGGTTGGCGAGGATTTAGACCCGCTGCCCACTGCCAGGGATTTTGAGGAAAGCTCGCCCAACAACATCAATCCCGAGGTGTTGAAGAACATCACGGTGAATTTGTCGATTGAAGTGGGCCGCACCCAAATCAAGATCAAAGACCTCATGCGCCTGACCCAGGGCAGCGTGGTCGAACTCGATCGAATTGCAGGTGAACCGCTTGATCTGCTGGTCAACAACACCGTGGTTGCCCAGGGCGAAGTGGTGCTGGTCAACGATCGTTATGGCATTCGCCTCACCCGCGTGGTGCCGTCGACCGAACGACTCAAGTCGCTGTGATCAGCGCCGATTCCTGTAGCTGAAGTAACACTCTCCAAGTGTGCACCTCGCCGAGGGCCAAACGCCCTCGGCTTTTTTTTGACCCGGTTATCATGAACCGCATGAATACATTCACCCGCGTCGAACTCTTCACCGATACCGATGGTGTGGCCCGATTTCGCACCAACGATATTGCCCTTGACCAAGGCACCGAGGCCGCCAGGCTCTCTGCCCTCATGAGCAGTGGCGGCTTGCAGCTGCGCCAAAGCCCGGTGGGTTTTCGCAGCGTGTTTCATGTCACCACCACACCACAATGGGTCTTCATCCTTCAAGGGCAAATGGAGATTGGCTTGCGAGACGGCAGCTCCAGGGTCTTCTCGCCTGGCGAACACTTTTTCTCTAACGATGTCCTGCCCCAAGGCGAGGAATTTAATCCTCAAGTTCACGGGCACTGGAGCCGACAAGTTGGGGACCAAGCCCTGGTCACGGCCTTCGTGCGCGCCTGATGGCGACATCCAGGCATAAGCTGGCTTGAAACTTTTTGCTTGTTGACCTTAAGGTTTGCGGGCTTTCTTCCGATTCTTGATGAATCCCAGGTGAGGTCTTATGAAAAAGTATCTGCGAATCATCCTTGAAGTCCTGCTCGGACTTTTGTTTGTTGTGGCAAGCGTGCTGGCCTATGTGAATTGGTCAGGCAAACGACATGCCGTTGTTGAAGTCAGCAGCGTCTCCCAGGAAATGGAAGAGCTGGACAAGGACCTCAAAGACGCCGAGGAGGAAGTCAAACACCTCAAAGGCGAAATGGATGCCCTGCAACCCCGCGTGTTCCAGCTCGATGCCGTCAAGGCTGCGCTCTCAGGTGGCCAAGTCCTCCAAGACATGGAAACCCTCTATAAGGGCGGCAAGATTGAAATGACTGCCGAGCGCCAAGCTGGCATTGGTGCACTGCGCATGCTTGCCATTGGCGCTGATGACCCCAACACCGTGGCCGCCTTCAACAAGGCGCTGGAAATGGCGCAGTGGAAGAACCGCCTTGACACCGTGTGCGCCGCGCAAAACGCCTTGGCCGCTGCAGGTCAAAAAATCGAGGTCCTCTCGGAGTGCCGCAACATCTCCACCGCCAAACCCAAGGAAGCGGCCAAACATGATTTCCACTGGGGCTACGAAGGCAAGGAAGGCCCTGAACATTGGGGATCCCATTTCCCGGTGTGCGGCAACGGCAAAAAACAGTCCCCGCTCAACATCGTGTCACCCTTTGAGAAGTCCAAGGCCAAGCTGACCGTGAACTACAAAATGGGGCCGCTCAAGATGCTCAACAACGGCCACACCATTCAGGTCAACATCCCGCCGGGCAGCACCATGAGCGTCAACGGCACCGCGTATGACTTGCTCCAGTTTCACTTCCATCGCCCCAGCGAGGAGCAAATCAACGGTGACTACTCGGCCATGGTGGCGCACTTTGTTCACAAGAGCAAAGAGGGTCAGCTCGCTGTGATTGGTGTGCTGTTGCAGTACGGCAAGGAAAACCCCGCCATCAAGACGCTGTGGGCCAACCTGCCTCCGAAAGAAAACGAAGAGTACGCCCCCGACAAGATCGCCTTTGATCCGGCCAGCCTGCTGCCCAAGGACCTCGGCTTCTATCACTACGAGGGCTCGCTCACCACACCGCCGTGTACAGAAGGCGTGGACTTCTACATCCTCAAAACACCCAGCGAGGTGTCCAAGGATCAAGTGGGTCAGTTCCCCTACAAGATGAACGCCCGCCCGGTCCAGCCGCTCAACGGTCGCAAGATCTCCGAAAGCTGATCAGCCCCAGGCCTTGCGCCCCACAACACACCCCAGCCTGCGCTGGGGTGTTTTTTTTGGTGAACCCAAGAGCATGGGAGAATCCTGTCTTTCTTTGCCTCTGGATCTACACCATGTCTCGCAAAGTCTTCATCAAAACCTTTGGCTGCCAGATGAACGAGTACGACTCGGACAAGATGGGCGATGTGCTCGCAGCAGCCGAAGGCTACGAAGCCACCACCAACCCCGATGAGGCCGACCTCATCGTCTTCAACACCTGCTCGGTGCGCGAAAAAGCCCAGGAAAAAGTTTTTTCAGATCTGGGTCGCGTCAAACACCTCAAGAAAAAAGGCGTGCAAATCGCCGTCGGCGGCTGCGTGGCCAGCCAAGAGGGCGCCGCCATTGTCGAGCGCGCGCCCTACGTCGATGTGGTGTTTGGTCCGCAGACCCTGCATCGCCTGCCCGAGCTGCTGCAACAAAGCCGCCGCTCGCAACGCGCTCAGGTGGACATCAACTTCCCCGAGATCGAAAAATTCGATCACCTGCCCGCGCCCAAAGCCAGCGGCGGTTCGGCCTTTGTGTCCATCATGGAAGGCTGCTCCAAATACTGCAGCTACTGTGTGGTGCCCTACACCCGCGGCGAAGAGGTCAACCGCCCGCTCGAAGATGTCCTCACCGAGGTGGCCAGCCTCGTGAGCCAAGGGGTCAAGGAAATCAACCTGCTGGGGCAAAACGTCAACGCTTACCGCGACCCCACCGCCACTGACCCTCAGCACGGCGACTTTGCCTGGCTGCTCGAATGCGTGGCGGCCATTCCCGGCGTGGAGCGGCTGCGCTACACCACCAGCCACCCCAATGAATTCACACCGCGACTCATCGAGGCCTATGCGCGGGTGCCGCAACTGGTGAGCCATTTGCACCTGCCCGTCCAGCATGGCAGCGACCGCATCCTCATGGCCATGAAGCGTGGCTACACCGCCTTGCAGTACAAGAGCATCATCCGCAAGCTGCGCGCCATTCGCCCTGACCTGTCACTCAGCTCGGACTTCATCGTGGGCTTTCCAGGCGAGACCGAGGCCGACTTCGATCAACTCATGCGCCTCATTGACGATGTGAAGTTCGATGCCTCCTTCAGCTTCATCTTCAGCCCTCGCCCCGGCACACCCGCTGCCAACCTGGCCGACGACACCCCGCACGAGGTCAAGCTCAAGCGGCTGCAAACCCTGCAAGCCACCATTGAAGAAGAAGTGCAGCGCATCTCGGCCAGCCGCGTGGGCACGGTGCAGCGCATCCTGGTCGAAGGCCCCGCACGCAAGAATGCCGATACCGAGTGGATGGGACGCACTGCGTGCAACCGCATCGTGAACTTTGCAGTCGGGCCACAGCCCCAGCGATTCGCGGGACAGATGATCGACGTACGCATCACCCAAGCCCTGCCCCATTCGCTCAGAGGCGAGCTGATTTAATTGGGGTCAGATTACATTTTTTCCTGACCCCTTTTTGATCAGTTAGGGTCAGAGCACATTTCCCTTCGGGGGCGATGATCTGACCCCTTTTTGATCAGTTGGGGTCAGAGCACATTTCCCTTCGGGAAATGATGATCTGACCCCAATGTTTCATAAGGTCATGATGGTGCAGCCCGTGGTTTTGCGGGCTTCGAGGTCGCGGTGGGCTTGCTGGACTTGATCGAGGGGGTAGGTCTGATCGATGGGGATCTTCACCGCGCCGCTGAGCACCACGTTGAAGAGTTCGTCGGCCAGTGCCTGCGACGACTCGCGCGTGGCCAGGTGGGTGAACAGGGTGCAGCGGGTCACATAGAGTGAGCCTTTGGGGCCAAGAATGCCAGGCGAGAACGGCGGCACGGGACCGGAGGCGTTGCCAAAGCTGGCCATGAGGCCAAAGGGCTGCAAGCAGTCCAGCGATTTGTCCCAGGTGTCTTTGCCCACGGAGTCATACACCACCTTCACGCCTTTACCGCCCGTGATGTCCTTGACCCGCACGAGGAAGTCTTCCTTGCTGTAGTTGATGACGTGGGCAGCCCCGTATTGCTTGGCCAGCTCGCACTTGGCATCACTGCCTGCGGTGCCAATCAACTGCAAGCCCAGGGCCTTGGCCCATTGGCATGCAATGAGGCCAACCCCACCGGCTGCGGCATGGAAGAGCACGTGATCACCCTTTTGCAAACCCGCCACGGGCAAGGTGCGCTTGAGCAAGTAACCCGCGGTCATGCCCTTGAGCATCATGGCCGCGCCGGTTTCAAAAGAAATGCCATCGGGCAATTTGCACACGGTCTTGGCGGGCATCACACGCGCCTCGCTGTAGCTGCCCGGCGGGTTGCTGGCATAGGCCGCACGGTCACCCACTTTGAGGTGGGTCACGCCTTCGCCCACGGCCTCGATCACGCCCGAGGCTTCCATGCCCAGCTTGAGCGGCATGGGGAAGGGGTACAGGCCGCTGCGCTGATAGACATCGATGTAGTTCAAGCCAATCGCTTTGTGGCGAATGCGGATTTCACCAGGACCCGGTTGGCCGACTTCGACGTCCACCAATTTCATGTTTTCGGGGCCTCCGGCTTGATCGATGACAACGGCTTTGCTCATGTGAGTTCTCCTTGTTGGTCTATTGGGTTTGATGCTGCCACAAATCGATTTCCGTGGCTGTCACGGCCATTGCGGAGGGCTGCTCGGCTTGCGCTAGAGTGCACGCCATGACTGCTTCTGCCCCTGGTCTCTCACTCAAGACAGCCCTGCTGCTGGTCGTGCCCCCTCTGATGTGGGCTGGCAACGCGGTGGTGGGACGACTGGTGTATCCCTATGTGCCACCCCTGACGCTGAATTTTTTGCGATGGGTCGGCGCGTTCCTCCTGCTGCTGCCGCTGGCTCATGCGTTGCTGCGCGCGAATCATCCCGTCTGGTCGCACTGGCGGCGTTATGCGCTGCTGGGTTTGCTGGGTGTGGGTTGCTACAACTCGTTTCAGTACCTGGCCTTGCACACCTCCTCCCCCATCAACGTGACCTTGGTGGCTTCAAGTGGCCCGGTGTTCATGCTGGCCATCGGGGCGCTCTTTTTTGGTCAACGCATCCGCACCCAGCAACTCGCTGGGGCTGCGCTCTCGATCCTGGGCGTGTTGTTTGTGCTCTCGCGTGGCGAACCCAGCAGCTTGCTCAGCGTGCAATGGGTGATTGGTGACATCTATGTGCTGATCGCCACCGCATGCTGGTCCTTTTACAGCTGGCTCTTGTCACAGGACAAAGATCCGCCGGGTCTGCGCAGCAATTGGGCGCACTTTCTGATGGCGCAGGTGATGTTTGGGCTGGGCTGGGGCGGCCTCTTCTCTGGCCTGGAATGGGGCTTCACACCGGCGCACATCGAATGGAATGCCACGGTCTGGCTGGCGCTGATTTATGTGGCCATCGGTCCAGCCATCCTGGCCTACCGCTGCTGGGGCCTGGGCGTTCAGCAAGCTGGACCCAACGTCGCCGGTTTTTTTGCCAACCTCACCCCGCTCTTTGCTGCGCTGATCTCCACCGTGATGCTGGGCGATGCACCCAAGGCCTACCATGCCCTGGCGTTCACGCTGATCGTGGGTGGGATCTGGGTGTCGTCGCGCAAACCATCGATATCCCAGACCTGAACCTCAGGCCTGGGTGAGTCACCCGCTCAATACGTCCCCGGATACGCCCCACCGTCGATCAGCAGGTTTTGCCCCGTGATGTAGGCCGCCTGCTGGCTGCACAGGTAAGCACAGGCCTCGCCAAATTCCTTGGGGTTGCCAAAGCGCCCCGCCGGGATGGTCTTGATGCGCGCGGCACGGATGTCGTCTTCGCTTTGCCCCGTCTTTTTGGCCGCGCCGGTGATGGTGGCACGGATGCGGTCGGTGTCAAAAGAGCCGGGCAGCAAGTTGTTGAGGGTCACGTTGCGCGCCACCAGCCTGGGGTTGCGCGCCACGCCCGCAACGAACCCCGTGAGGCCGCTGCGTGCGCCATTCGATAGCCCCAGGATGTCGATGGGCGCTTTGACCGAGCTGCTGGTGATGTTGACGATGCGGCCAAACCCACGCTCGGCCATGCCGTCGACGGTGGCCTTGATGAGTTCAATGGGGGTGAGCATGTTGGCGTCCACGGCCTTGATCCAGTCCTCACGCGTCCAGTCCCTGAAGTCACCCGGTGGCGGGCCACCGGCATTGGTCACCACGATGTCAAAGGCCTTGCCAGGTCCACCGGCCACTTGCCACACGGCTTGGCGGCCTTCGGGGGTGGTGATGTCCTGGGCCACGGTCAGCACGGTGGTGCCGTGCGCGCGCAGCGCTTGCGCGGCCTCTTCGAGCACGTCAGCTCGCCGCGCGACGATGACCAGATGACAGCCCTCGCTGGCCAGTGCCTGCGCACAGCCCAAGCCCAAGCCCTTGCTCGCACCCCCCACCAGCGCCCATTTGCCTTTGAGTCCAAAGTCCATTTCACTTTCCTCCTGTTCGAGACACCATGTACACCCCACTGAGCACCAGCAGGGTTCCCAAAATCACCCATTGATTGAACGGCTCATCGAGCACCAGCACACCCAGCGCCAAGGTGGCCATGGGGCCAACCATGCCGGCCTGCGCGGCCAGCCCTGCGCCAATGCGCTCGACGGCCATCATGACCATGAGCACCGGGGCCACGGTGCAGACCACGGCATTGGCCAGCGACAAGCCCCACACGGGCGCGGGGATGTCGGCCAGGGACATGGGTTGCATCACCAGGTACTGGATCACGCTCATGAGGCAGGCAAAGCTCGAGGCCATGCCCACCAGGCGCATGGAGCCCAGGCGCTTGACCAAACGGCCGCTGAAGATGAGGTAGAGCGCATAGGCCAGGGCGCTGAGGAACACCAGCACCACACCCAGCACCACATGCGCGCCTTCGAGTCGCGCCTCGTGACCAAAGACCACCAGCACGCCCACATAACTCAGCCCCATGGCCAGCATGCGCTGGAGCGTCACCTGCTGGCGATACATCAGCCAGCTCAGGATCATGACCAGGGTGGGGTTGAGGTAGAGGATGAGCCGCTCCAGCGACGCGGTGATGAATTGCAAGCCCAGGAAATCGAGGTAGCTCGCCAGGTAGTAGCCCAAAAAACCCAGGCCGACGCAGGCTGCGAGGTCGCTGCGGGTGAGGGGGTTTTCGCGGGCTTGCGCGCCCCGGCTCGCCCACCACACCATGGCCAAAAAAAACGGCAGCGCCAAGCTCATGCGCAGCATGATGAGCGTGGCCGGGTCCACGCCATAGCGATAAATGATCTTGACCAAAATGGCCTTGCCGCTGAAGGCCATCGCCCCCAAAAGGGCCAGCCACAAACCCAGGCGATGCGTGGCCTCAGTGGGGGATGGGAGCGTGGAAGCGTTGGACATGCGCGAGGCTCTTCAAGGCGTCAAGGGTCGGGGCATTCTGGTGTGACAGGGAATGAAACTGAGTTTCAAGGATCAAAACCCGGCGGCCAATCCATCGCGACGCGAATCGCTGGCCACGACATAGCCCTGGGTTTTGGGATCGCCCGCACGCCAGATGAATTGGCCCGAGCCAAAGTCCTGGTAACTGTCCTGGATGACTTCGAGCTGATGGCCGCGTGCCTGCAAACCCTGGACCACCTCGGCGTTCATGGCGGACTCCACATTGATGCTGAGCCCCTCGTTGTAGCGCCAGCGCGGTGCATCGCAAGCGGCTTGCGGGTTTTGCTGGTAATCGAGCATGCGCACCAGCGTCTGCATGTGCCCCTGGGGCTGCATGTTCGCGCCCATGACGCCATAGCTCATCACCGGCTGGCCGTCTTTGGTGAGGAAAGCGGGGATGATGGTGTGGAAGGGGCGCTTGCCCGGTGCCACCAGGTTGGCCGGGTTGAGCCCGCCCGGTTGGACGGCAAAGGCGTGACCCCGGTTTTGCAGGCTCACGCCGAACTCGGGTTCCACACAGCCTGACCCAAAGCCCATGTAGTTGCTCTGGATGAAACTCACCATCATGCCGTTTTCGTCGGCGGCGCTGAGGTAAATGGTGCCGCCCTTGACGGGGTTGCCCGCGCCAAAGTTCTGGGCGCGTCGCGGGTCGATGAGGCGCGCACGCTCAGCAAGGTAGGCGTCATCGAGCATTTGCTCGGGCGTGACCGCCATGGCAGAGGGGTCGGCCACGTAGCGATAGACGTCGGCAAAGGCGAGCTTCATGGCTTCGATTTGCATGTGCTGGGAGTCCACGCTGTCAACCGACATGCGCGACAAGTCCACCTGCGACAGGATGCCCAGCGCAATGAGAGCGGCAATGCCCTGCCCGTTGGGGGGGATCTCGTGCAAGGTGTAGCCGCGGTAGTTCTTGGCAATCGGGGTGACCCATTCGGGCTGGTAGGCCGCAAAGTCGCTGGCCTTGAGGCTGCCGCCATGCTGGGCAGCGTGGCGTTCAATGGCTTGCGCGATGGCGCCGCCGTAAAAAGCCTGCCCCTTGGTTTGTGCGATGGCGCGCAAGCCACGCGCCGCAGCTGGGAACTGGAACAGCTCGCCCACTTCAGGCGCACGCCCCCAGGGCATGAAGGCCTGGGCAAAACCAGGCTGGTTCTTGAGCTCGGGCACGGCAGCAGCCCATTTCTGTTGCACCACCACCGGCACCAGGTAACCGCGCTCGGCGATCTCGATGGCAGGCTGCATGAGGTCGGCAAAGGGCAAGCGGCCAAACCGCTCACTCATGGCCACCCAGCTGGCCACGGCACCGGGCACGGTCACCGAGTCATAGCCGCGCTTGGGCGGGCGATCCATGTCGCCATGCTTGCGGGTGAAGTAAGAAGGCGTCCAGGTGGCAGGTGCACGCCCCGAGGCGTTGAGGCCATGGAGTTGTTGACCGTCCCACAAAATGCAAAACGCATCCGACCCCAAGCCATTGCTCACGGGCTCGGCGATGGTGATGGCCGCTGCGGCCGCAATGGCCGCATCCACCGCATTGCCCCCCTGCCAGAGGATGCGCAAGCCCGCCTGCGCAGCCAGCGGATGGGAGGTAGACACCACATTGCGTGCAAAGACGGGAAGGCGGTGGCTGGTGTAGGGGGTGGTGAATTGAAACGGGAGGTGCGGGTTCATGGTCGGCTGTTGGTTTGGACAAGCGCATCGCGATTGAGCACACGGCGATGCAATCGTCGCATGAACCACCACACGGTCAGTGCCACCACGGGGACAAACCCGGCAGCCACCCACTCGGCATCGGGGATCCAGCCTTTGGACTCCAGCCCCAAGGCCATGTACTTGATGAGGCCCACGATGTAGTAGGAGATGGCCGCCACCGACAAGCCTTCGACGGTGGACTGCAACTTGAGTTGCAGGCTTTGGCGGCGGTTCATGGCCAGCAGCAACTCCTGCGAGCTGCGCTCTTGCTCCACGTCCACGCGCGTGCGCAACAGGTTGCTCATGCGCGAGACCCGCTCGGACAAGGCGATTTGCCGCTGCGACACCGATTCGCAGGTGTTGCGCGCCGGCGAGAGTCGGCGCAACAAGAACTCGCCAACGGTTTGCGAGCCCGCAATGCTGGTCTCATGGATGTCGGCCACACGCTGGTCGACCAGCTGGTAATAAGCACGGCTGGCAGAAAAACGGCTGTGCTGGGCAGCGTACTGGCCTTCGAGCTCACTGGCCAAACGGGTGAGCCGCTCGAGCAGCATGGTCTCTTCGTGGCGTTCAGCGGTTTGAATGGCAATGGCCAGCTCGGCGAGTTCGTTTTCAGCGCCAGCCAGCAAAGGCACAGCGGCACGGGCGGTGGGCAAGGCCAGCAAGGCCATGAGGCGGTAAGTCTCGATCTCGCACAGTTGTTGCACCAGGCGACCCAGGCGACGCTCGGAGATGGGGTCGTGGATGAGGACCATGCGGGCATGGCCATCGGGATGGATCTGGAAATCGGTGTGGACCTCGGCCAGGCCATTGCCCACGCAGGAGCTCACCAGCGTGTCTTCGCGCAACAAGCTGCCCAGTGCCGCACGCGTGGCCTCGGCTGGTGCGGGCACCACCCACAGGTGCATGCGCACCATGCCCTGACCCGGCAGCTGGTGCAACCAGCTCTGGGGCACGGCCATGGTTGCACTGGCTGCCGCATTGGGGGCAAGCTCCTCGGCAGCCATGGGGCGCATGAAGGTCCAGCTGATGAATTCGGTGTGGGTTTCCCAGCGCAGGCGAAAGGCGCCAAAGTCTGCGCGCACATGCGCGGCCGTCTCGGCCGGGGGTGCGAGGTGGTGGTCACGCATGAGCTGCGCGAGGTGTGCACGACTTTGCTGGCGTTGGGCTTCATTGGCCAGCATCACCACATGGGTCACGGCCATGCGGCTGCTCATGGGTTCAGGCGGTCGGGCATGAACCTCGTTGTGCAGGATGGAGCGCAAGTCGTGATCTTTGATCATGGGTTTTGACTGTATCGGAAAGCAATGGGCAGATTGAGGCAAGGACTTCGCAACACACCCGCCTGCAAGGCCACGCGAAATGGGCTATGGGTTCAGGGGCACTTCAACTGGTAGAGGTCCACATCCAGCCAGCGATCGAACTTGCGCCCCACCTCGCGCAGCGTGCCCGCCTGCGTGAAGCCCAGTTGCTGGTGCAGCCGGATGCTGGGCCGGTTGCCCGACTCGATGACGCCCACCAGCACATGCACATCACTGGCCCAGGCGTGCGCGATGAGCCGCTGCATCACCACCCGCCCCAAGCCCCGCCCCTGATGCTGGGGGTGGACATACACGGAATGCTCCATGGTCTGACCATAGGCCGCGTGGGCGCGAAACGCGCCATAGGTGGCAAAGGCGCACAGGGTGCCCGCCTTGTCTTGCAAGCCAAAGACAGGCCAGTTTTTGCCTTCCTTGATGGCAAACCACTGGGCCATGTCCATCGCCGTGCGGGGCTTGAGGTCAAAGAGGGCGGTGGTGTGGGCAATGGCGTGGTTGAAGATGGCCAGGATGGCCTCGCCATGCTGGTCCAGGGTGCAGTCCACTTCGTTCAAGCCGTTCATGTGTCCCCCACCCTTTGCAAGGATTTGAGCCAGCGCTGGGCAGGCAAAGGCCAGCGCTTGGCGATGTCGTCCGCCCGTTGAGCCAGGGTTTCGCGCGCCAGCGCCAGGGGCAAGCGCGTGGCCAGCAACACCACATTGCCTTCGCGCGTGGGCGCAAATCGCCACACACAGCCCGCGCCAAAGGTGGCCAGTAAGCGGTCGATGGATTCAGCCTCGCTGGACTGGTTGCCAAAGACGTTGAGGGTCAACACCCCGTCGTCGGTGAGCAAGTGGCGGCAGTCGGCATAAAAGCCCTGGTCATCCAGCAAGGGGGCAGCGGCCTCTTCGTCGTATAAATCCACTTGCAAGGCGTCGATCTGCCCTGCCCAGTGGTCGCTCGCGGCCACCTCGGCGGCATCGCCCAGGATCACACTCAGGCGCTGGTCGTCTGGGGGCATCTTGAACCACAGCCGACAGGCCGCCACCACTTGCGGGTTGAGTTCGATGGCGGTGGTGGTCATGCGCAAATGGTGGTGACAAAACTTGGTGAGGGCACCTGCACCCAAGCCCAACTGCATGGCATGCCGGCTGGCCACCGATTCGGGGGGCATGAAGAGCAGCCAGGCCATCATGCGCTGGACGTACTCGAGTTCGATGTCAAACGGCTTTTTGATCCGCATGCTGCCCTGCACCCAGGGGCTGCCCAGATGCAAATGGCGCACGCCCCCGCCTTCGGAGGTGGTGACCTCGGGCAGGTCGCGTTGCCTGGGGCTGCTGGACTGGGCGGCGCGCCGACTCATGAGGCCTCCGGGACAGGGGACTGGGGCAAGGCCAGGGACTGCGCCAATGCCGCCAGGCGCGGCAACACCCGCTGGGCATTGCGCGTGGTGGCCGTGGCCAACGCCGCTGGCGAGATGCCGCGCAAGGTGGCCAGCGTCTGTGCAATGCGGGGCAACTCCTCGGGCGTGTTGCGCCCCTGAGCCTGCCCTGCCGCACGCTGCTCGGCGGTGACATACAGCCACTGGGGTGGGATGTCGGGCGCATCGGTTTCCAGCACCAGGGCATCGAGTGGCAATTCGCTCGCCAAGCGCCGAATCTGCAAGGCTTTGTCGTAGCTCAGCGTGCCGCCAAAGCCCAGGGCAAAGCCTGCCGAAACAAAGGCCTTGGCCTGTTCCAAGCTGCCATTGAACGCATGGGCCATGCCGCCGCAGGGCGCGATCTCGCGCAAGCCCTTGAGCAAGGCATCGGCACTCTTGCGAACGTGCAGGATGACGGGCAAGCCATGGCGACGCGCCAGGCGCAATTGCTCGCGATAGAAAAACACTTGACGCTCCCAAGCCTGGGGGGTGAGCAGCGACTGCACAAAGCCATCGAGCCCCACTTCGCCCACGGCCACCAGATGCGGGTCATCGCGCCATTGGGTGAGGGCTTGATCGAGCCGGGTCAAATCGTCAGGGGTGGCGTGCGGCGTGTAAAGCGGGTGAATGCCCAGGGCATAGGCGTCGCCATGCTCGCGTGCGCCCGCGCGCACCCGCTCGAAGTCGGCGGCTTGCACCGCAGGCCACACGCACAGGCCCACGCCCGCTGCACGCGCCCGCGCACGCACCTGGGCGCGGTCGGCCTCGAACTCGGGCGCATCCAAATGGCAATGGGTGTCAATCCACATGCGCGCTCAACCTGCGTCGGACAGGGGCTGCAAACGGCCTTGAAGCATGAAGCGCTGCACATCGCAACGCGCCGCCAGCCCCGCATCGTGGGTGACCACCACAAAGGCCGTGCCGTGCTCCCGCGCGAGCTGGAGCATGAGGTCAAACACCTGATCGGCGGTCTGGCGATCGAGGTTGCCCGTGGGTTCGTCTGCCAGCACACAGGCTGGGCGTGTCACCAGCGCCCTGGCCAAGGCCACGCGCTGGCGCTCGCCGCCCGAGAGCTCGGCAGGCAGGTGGTGCGCGCGCGCCGCCAAGCCCACATCGGCCAGCGCCTGGCGTGCCGCCTCGCGCGCCAAGTCTCTGGGCATGCGGCGTATCCACAAGGGCATGGCCACGTTGTCCTCGGCGCTGAGCTCGGCGAGCAAATGGTGGAACTGGTAGACAAAGCCCAGGTGGGCATTGCGCCGCTGGCCCAATTCGGTGACCGCGCTGTGGTTGACGTGCCAGTCGCCCCAGCGCACCTCGCCGGCATCGGGGCGGTCCAAACCACCCAGCACATGCAGCAAGGTGCTTTTGCCCGATCCCGAGCGCCCCACCAGCGCCAGGGTCTGACCCTTCATGACCTGCAAGTCCACCCCTTGCAGGACCTCGACCGCCTGGGGGCCGGCCATGAAGGTGCGCACCAGGCCTTGGGCTTGCAACACGCAGTCACTCATGGCGCAAGGCCTCCGCAGGCTGGACCTGGCTGGCGCGCCAGCTGGGGTAGAGCGTGGCGAGCAAGGCCAGCACCAGCGAGACCACCACCACGGGCACGATGTCGGCGGCTTGCGGGTCGCTGGGCATTTGGCTGATGAGGTAGATGTCACGCGGCAGAAAGCTCACGTTCAGGGTGTTTTCAATGGCGGGCACGATGACATCGATGTTGAAGGCCACCAGCAGACCCAGTAGCAAACCGCCCAGGGTGCCCACCACGCCCACCACCGCACCTTGCACCATGAAGATGGCCAGGATGCTCGACGGGCTAGCGCCCAGGGTGCGAAGGATGGCGATGTCGGCGCGCTTGTCGGTGACCGTCATCACCAGGGTGCTCACCAGGTTGAAGGCTGCCACCGCCACGATGAGGGTGAGGATGATGAACATCATGCGCTTTTCAATCTGCACAGCCGCAAACCAGCTGCGGTTGTGCTGAGTCCAGTCGCGCACCCAGTAGCCCGAGCCCAGCGTCTGGGTCAGCGCCCGCACCACCTCGCGCGAGCGCATGGGGTCGGCCAGCCGCAACTGGATTTGCGTGGGGCCTTCCAAACGGTAGATGCGGGCGGCATCGTCCTTGTGCAGCAAGGCCAGTGCCGAGTCGTATTCGTAATGCCCGGTGTCGAGGATGCCCAGCACCCGCAAAGCCTTGATGCGCGGCAAGGTGCCCGCCGGGGTGACCTGCCCTCCCGGCGCGATCAGCGTGACCTGGTCGCCCGCTTTGACGCCCAGCACAAAGGCCAGTTCGCGCCCCAGGATCACCCCAAAGGAGCCGGGTTGCAATTGGGAGAGGACTGGCTCGGGAATGCGTGAGAGGGCATCGCTCACGGCAGGCGCGCGCGCTGGATCGATGCCGCGCACCATGGCGCCGCGCATGGCTTCGCCGCGGGCAATGAGCGACTGGCCGTCGACCTCGTCGCTGGCGGCGAGCACGCCCAAAGGCTTGCCCTGGTCCATCAGGGTCTGGATGAGGGCATCGGTGTCGGTAAGGGCTGAGCCGTCGCTGTTGACCACTTGCACATGGGGGATGACGCCCAGCATGCGCTGCCTCACCTCTTTTTGAAAGCCGTTCATCACCGACAACACGATGATCAGGGCCGCCACCCCCAGACCAATGCCCAGCATGGACACCGTGGAGATGAAGGAGATGAAGCCGTTGCGCCCAGCCGAGCGGGCGCTGCGGGTGTAGCGCCACCCCAGGGCGAGTTCAAACGGTGGGTTCTGACGCCAGGACATGGGGCTTATTGTCACCCAGGCTTTGCAGGTGGCGCAGCCAGATCCCCTTGGGGTGTCGGAGACAATGCGCCACCCATGAACCCGACCTTCAAGCCCCTTGCGAATGCCGACTCGCCTCACGACCTGCACGTGCTGGTGCTGGGCGCCCAGCTCGGTCAGGGCTTGGTGCAGGCCGCACCCAGCGCCGGGTCTTCACTGCCCACCCCGCCACTGTCCACCCCGCACCTAGCGGCCTTGCTCCAGGGCGCGCAATGGTCGCCTGTTCACAGCCTGGGCGAGGACAGCACCTGGAGCGTGCCGGATTGGTTGCATGTGCACGCCCTTGGCCTGAGCCCAGGCGCCTTGGGCGATGCTTGGCCGGATGCCGCCTGGCACAGCGAAGCAGAGGGTGTACAGGCCTGGGTCACGCCATGCCATTGGCACATGGCTCAAGGTCGCACCCTCATGCTGGACCCTCACACACTGGCGCTGGACGAGGCGCGCTCGCGCGACTTCATGGAGGCCATGCAGCCCTACTTTGAAGAAGACGGCTTGCACCTGGATTGGCACGATGCCCTGCACTGGCGCCTGAGTGGCGCGGCCTTGAAAGCCTGGTCTGGCCATGGCCTGAGGTCCATCATCGGGCGGGATGTGCAGCAGGTGATGCAAGACCAGCCTTGGCCTGCCCCCCTGGGGCGATTGCAGATCGAGATGCAAATGCTGCTCTACACGCATGCCCTCAACGATGTGCAAAGCCAACAGGGCCTGCCCACCGTCAACTCGTTTTGGGTGCATGGGGTGGGTGCGTGGCCGCAAGACCATGCCCGACGGCGCGATGCCGTCATCACCCTGGATGTGCTGGAGCACGCCTGGCGCCAGGGTCAAGGCCAAGCCTGGCTGTCAGCCTGGACGGCGCTGGATGCGCAACTGAGTTCCCTCATCACACAGGGCTTGCAGTCGGGGCAGCGCGTGCAGGTGCACCTGTGCGGCCCAACGCGGTGGCAAAGCGCCCTGCTCACCCCGCAGGCGCTCAAGCCGTCGTGGTGGTCCCGGCTTTGGCCCAAGGCCAATGCCCAGGCACGCCTCAACCGCCGAATGCAGGCCTTGTGACCATGCAGTGGCGCGAACGGGTCCTGGATCCCCAACTGGCATCGCAATGGTCAGGGCAAGCGGTTCACCCCCTGATGGCACGCCTGTGGGCTTTGCGCGGGGTGAGCACGCCCAGCGCCATGGACACCGACTTGAAGCACATGCTGCCGCCCCTGATGCTCAAAGGCATGGCGCAGGCCGCCGCCGATCTGGCGCAAGCCCTCTGTGATCGGGCGCGCCTGGTGATCGTGGCCGATTACGACTGCGATGGGGCAACCGCCTGTGCCGTGGGCATGCGAGGCCTCAAGGCGCTGGGCGCGCACAACGTTCAGGCCGTGGTCCCCGATCGCGCACGCGATGGCTATGGCCTCACGCCCGAGATTGCCCAGCGGGTCAAAGCCCTGGGCGCCGATTGGCTCATCACCGTGGACAACGGCATTGCCAGCGTGGAAGGGGTGGCCCATGCGCGCGCGCTGGGTCTGCGCGTGCTCATCACCGATCACCACCTGCCGGGCGACACATTGCCCGAGGCCGATCACCTGATCAACCCCAATCAGCCAGGTTGCCCCTACCCCAGCAAACACCTCAGCGGCGTGGGCGTGATGTTCAACCTGCTGGTGGCCACGCGTGCGGTGTTGCGCGAATCCGGCCAATGGCCCAGTGCCATGGCGGCCTCGGCCAGGCTCGACCCCCTGCTGCCGCTGGTGGCCTTGGGCACCGTGGCCGACTTGGTGCGGCTCGACGAGCACAACCGCCGCCTGGTGCACCAGGGGCTAGCGCGCATCCGACAAGGCATCATGCCGGCCGGGCTCAAGGCGTTGTTTGAGGTGTCGGGGCGGCCCTACAGCGATGCCAGTGCCTCGGACCTGGGCTTTTCGCTAGGGCCTCGCATCAATGCAGCAGGGCGTTTGAGCGACATGCGCATGGGCATTGAATGCCTCACGCAGGATGACCCTGTGCAGGCACGCGCCCTGGCCGAACAACTCGACGCCATCAACCGCCAGCGCCGCGACCTGCAAGCCGACATGAGCGAATCCGCCCTGGCCCTGGTGCAGCCCACACTCACCGGTGCGCCACCGCCTGCGGTGTGCGTCTTTCACCCCGACTTTCATGAGGGCGTGGTGGGCATCGTGGCAGCGCGACTCAAAGAGGCCTGGCACCGTCCGAGCTTTGTGTTTGCCGCCAATGCCAATGAGCCCCAGCAGTTGCGGGGCTCGGGGCGTTCCATCGCAGGCTTTCATTTGCGCGATGCGCTGGATCTGGTGGCCAAGCGCCATCCGGGGCTGCTGATCCGTTTTGGCGGGCATGCCATGGCAGCGGGCTGCACGATTCAACGCAGCGGCCTAGATGACTTTGCCCGCGCCCTGGCCGACATCGCCCAGCAAACCCTGTGCGCCGAGGACTTGGAGCAGCAGTTGCTGCACGACGGCTCGCTGCCCGCCGAATGGCTCAACCTGCACACGGCGCAGCACCTGCGTGACCAGGTGTGGGGACAGGGTTTTGCAGAGCCTGTGTTTTGCGACCCGGTGAGGGTGCGCGAGCAGCGCATCGTGGGCGACAAACACCTGCGGCTGCAAGTGACGCTGCACGGCCAGCCCCTCAATGCCATCTGGTTTGGCCGCACCGACCCCTTGCCTGAGGACTGCCACATCGCCTACGCCCTGGACCTCAACACCTGGCAAGGTCAAACCCGCTTGCAACTGCGCGTCCTTGACGCCCAATCCCTCGCCCACGGTTGAATGGGGTTTCATTAGAATGGTTGGGTGACTTACCTCAACGCCGATCTGCATTGCCACTCCGTGGTTTCCGATGGCACGCTCACGCCCACGGCGCTGGCGCATCGCGCCAAAGCCAACGGGGTGGAGCTGTGGGCGCTGACCGATCACGATGAGGTTGGCGGCTGTCATGAAGCCGCTGCTGCCGCGCGCTCACTGGGCCTGCCTTTTTTGAGCGGCGTCGAAATCTCTGTGACGTTTGCCGACAAGACGGTCCACATCGTGGGCTTGGGCTTTGATGCCCACGATCCGCGCATGAGCCAGGGCTTGTCGCAAACCCGGGGCGGGCGCGAGCAACGTGCCCGCGAAATGGCCGAACAACTCGCCCGCGTCGGCATCCAGGGCGCATACGAAGGCGCGCTGCGGTATGTGGGCAATCCCGATCTCATCTCCCGCACCCACTTTGCCCGCTTCTTGGTGGACAGTGGGGTGTGCCACGATACCCACGACGTGTTCCGGCGTTACCTCACCGAAGGCAAACCTGGGTTTGTGCCGCACCGCTGGGCGAATTTGGGCGACGCCGTGCGCTGGATCCGCGATGGCGGGGGCATGGCCATCGTGGCGCATCCCGCCCGCTATGGCTTCACGCCCACCGAGGAATACGCCCTCTTCACCGAATTCAAGCAGCATGGCGGCCAAGGGGTGGAGGTGATGACGGGCTCTCATTCGGCTCAGGAATGCATTGCCTACGCGCAGGTGGCCCGCGAATTCGGCCTGGCCGCCTCGCGCGGCAGCGACTTTCACAGCCCCGAGGAAAGCCACTCAGACCTGGGCTCCCTGCCCTGGCTGCCAGGGGATTTGCAACCGGTGTGGGAAGCGTTGAGCGACCGCATCCAGCACTGACCCATGACGTTCACGCCGAAATCTGCGTCCTGGCTATCTGGCGTTGCGTTCACCCTGGGAGCCATGGCCTCGTTTGCGGTCCTGGACACCACCAGCAAATTCATCCTGATGTCGCAGCCCGTGATGCTGCTGATTTTTGTTCGCTACCTGGTGCAGTCCGCCCTCACCACCGCCTACCTGGTGCCCAAGCGCGGTCTGAAGTTGTTCAAGACCCGCATGCTGGGCTGGCACATCGTGCGCGGCTTGTTGCTGGTGGCATGCAGCCTCATGGCGGTGCTGAGCTTCATGCGCATGCCGCTGGCCGAATTTGCTGCCGTGGTGCTGATCACGCCGCTGGTGGTGACACTCATGGCGCGCTTCCTGCTCGGCGAGCACGTGCCAGCCTTTCGCTGGGCCTGCGTGTTCACGGGCTTGTTGGGCGCGCTCATCATCGTGCGCCCAGGCGGCAGCCTCAACTGGCTCAACATGTGGCTGCCCTTGCTGTTGGTGGTGGCCAATTCGCTCTTTCAAATCCTCACCTCGCGCATGACGCGAACCGAAGACCCCCTTACGATTCATTTCTACACCAACTGGGTGGGCACGCTGATTGCCGGCGTGGCCATGGGCAACCCCGGCAACCTGGAGTTGCCGCTCACGAATTGGTTGCTGATGCTCTTTAGCGGCGCACTGGGTGCCTTTGCCCATTACCTCCTGATCCTGGCTTATTCGCGCGCGCCGGCCAGCCAGCTCACGCCCTTCATGTATTCCAACATGGTGTTCACCGCACTGTGTGGTTGGCTGGCTTTTTCAGAGGTGCCCCAAGGTCTGGCGTTGGTGGGCATGGCGTTGATTGCGGTCTCTGGCATTGCCGCAGGGGTGCACGCTGCATACTTTCAGCAGCCCCGCCTGGTGCCCACCCAAGAGACCCAGCGACAATGACGCATGGCCCAATGGTTTTCACTTCATCCAGATAACCCTCAACCCCGATTGATTCAGCAAGCCGTGCAGTTGCTGCGCAAAGGGGGCGTGCTCGCCATCCCCACGGACTCCTGTTATGCCCTGGTCTGCCACCTCGACGACAAGGACGCCGTGGCCGAGATCCGCCGCTTGCGAGGGGTGGATGAGCGTCACCATTTGTCCTTGCTGTGTCGCGACATGAGCGAGCTGGCCAATCACGCCCGCATGAACAACGCGCAATTCCGTCTGGTCAAGCAGCACACACCCGGCCCGTTCACCTTCTTGCTCGAGGCCACCAAGGAGGTGCCGCGCCGCGTGTGCCACCCGCACCGCAAAACCATTGGCACACGCATGCCAGACCATCGAACAGCCCTGAGCCTGCTCGAGGCGCATGGCGAAGCGCTGATCGCTTCGACGCTCATCCCCAAGGACGAGCACGACCCGCTCAACGAAGCCGAGCTCATCCGCGAACGCTATGAACACCAGCTCGCAGCGGTGCTCGAAGCCGGTCCGTGTCCCAACGAACCCACCACGGTGGTGGACCTCACGCCCATGGCCACGGGCGGTGCCTACGAACTCATCCGCCAGGGTCGTGGCATCTTGCAGTGAGAGAATCGGTTCTGTGGACATCGCCTCGCTCATTCAAACCGTTTCCGTTTTCGCGCTGCCTGTGGTCTTTGCCATCACCTTGCACGAAGCCGCGCATGCCTTTGTGGCGAACAAGCTGGGCGACCCCACTGCCGCGCTCTTGGGGCGCGTGACCCTCAATCCCTGGCCTCACATCGATCTGGTCGGCACGGTGCTCATGCCCCTGCTGCTTTACTTCGCGACCCAGGGTCAATTCCTGTTTGGCTATGCCAAGCCCGTGCCTGTGGATTGGCGCAACCTCAAACACCCCAAACGCGACATGGCCTGGGTGGCGCTTGCAGGTCCTGGCTCCAACTGGGTGCAGGCACTGGCTTGGGCTTTGGTGCTCAATGCCTTGGTCTTTTTCAAGGTCGAGGAAGCCTTCTGGCTGGACATGTGCCAGGCGGGCGTGCTGGTCAACGCCGTGATGTTCGCTTTCAACCTCTTTCCCCTGCCGCCTCTGGATGGCGGGCGAATTCTCGTGGGCTTGCTGCCATGGCGCGCAGCGATGTGGGTTTCGCGCGTCGAGCCCTTTGGTTTTTATGTGGTCCTGGCTCTGGTGATGCTTGGCGTGGTCAGTGAATGGTGGCTCAAGCCCCTGATGTCGCTCACCATCAAAAGCCTCGAATGGGTGTTGTGGCCGTTGATTGGGAGTTTTCATTGATGGAAGAACGCGCGTTGTCGGGCATGCGCCCCACTGGCGCATTGCACCTGGGGCACTATCACGGCGCCCTCAAAAACTGGGTGCGACTGCAATCTCAAATGCCTTGCTTTTTCTTCGTTGCCGATTGGCATGCGCTCACCACGCACTACGAGGACCGCGAGGTCATCGAGCAAAACGTCTACGAGATGGTGATCGACTGGCTGGCCGCCGGGCTGGATCCTGAGCAATGCACCCTCTTCCTGCAAAGCCGCATCCCCGAGCATGCCGAGTTGTTCACACTCCTGGCCATGGGCACGCCACTGGGCTGGCTCGAACGCGTGCCCACCTACAAAGACCAGCAGGAAAAACTCAAGGACAAGGATTTGTCCACCTACGGGTTTTTGGGCTACCCCTTGCTGCAAGCAGCCGACATCCTCATCTACAAGGCCAAGTGGGTGCCCGTGGGCGAAGACCAGGCCAGCCATGTGGAACTCACCCGTGAGGCTGCGCGGCGTTTCAATCACTTGTATGGGCGAGAGCCGCATTTCGAGGAGAAGGTCCAGGCGGCCCTGGCCAAATTGCCCAAGGACTCCGCCAAGCGACTGGAGAAGTCTCGCAAGGCGTATCAGGAAGCAGGGGATGCCAAAGCCCTGGAGGGCGCTTTGCAATTCATCGCCACCGCTGAGCCCCTGGACGCACACGACCGCGAGCGACTCACGGCCTACCTCAAGGGCACGGGCAAGCAAATCCTGGTTGAACCGCAGGCCTTGCTCACCGAAGCCAGCCGTTTGCCTGGCCTTGACGGGGCCAAGATGAGCAAGAGTTATGGCAACGCCATTGCCATCCGGGAGGACCGCGCCAGCATCGAGCACAAGGTCAGGCGCATGCCCACTGACCCGGCGCGGGTCAAGCGCAGCGACCCTGGCGATCCGTCGCGCTGCCCGGTTTGGCAGTTCCATCTGGTTTATTCCGATGCCAGCACCCGCGAATGGGTAGAAAAAGGTTGTCAAAACGCGGGCATTGGCTGCCTGGAGTGCAAGCAACCGGTGATCGACGGCATCCTCAAGGAACAACAACCCATGTTGGAGAGGGCAGAACAATTCATTACGAAACCCAAAATGGTTCGTGATATCGTTCACAATGGAACCTTAAAGGCTCGCAGCGTTGCTCAAGAGACCATGAACGATGTGCGCGAAGCAATGGGCTTGTCATATTGAAAATTGAAACGGAGATCCCGATGAGCATCTATGTGATCGATGACCACCCCCTGGTTCGCCAGGCCCTGGCCATGCTGTTGCGTCGCATCAAGCCCTCGGCCAAAGTGGTTGAACTCGAAAAGTACAGCGAACTCAAACCCGCACTCATCAAGCATGGTGAACCTGAGTTGTTTGTGCTCGATTTGTTGTTGCCCGGCGTTCGCGGTGCCAGCGGCATTCACGAAGTCAAATCCATGTACCCCGATGTGCCGCTCATCGTGGTGTCGGCCATGCCCTCTGGTGAAGCCCGCGATGCCTGTCTTGAAGCGGGTGCAGACATGTACCTCGAAAAATCCACCGACTCCGCCGAAATCTCCCAGGTATTCCAGGACATGCTGGGGTTGAGCTCACCCGACGACGACGGCGAGATCCCGGTTGGCGAAGTCAAACTCTCCAAGCGCCAAAAGCAGCTCATCCTCATGCTCGATCGGGGCTTGTCCAATCGCGACATCGCTGCCGAGCTCAACATCAGCGAGCACACCGTCAAAGTTCACCTCTGGCGCCTGTTCCGCCGCATCGGTGTCAAAAGCCGCACGCAAACCTTGCACTACGCGCGCAGCCACGGTTTGCTGATGTCCTGATCCTTCAGGACAAAGGCCCTGTGATCTTCAACTGCAACTTGCTTTGACCCCGGGTGGGCACAGCCGATTGGCTGGCGCCCCACTCGCCGGGTTGAGCCACGGCCTGGCCGTTGCTCGAAATGCGCACACTCACCTTGACCTCGGGCACGCTGGATAGGGCCATGCCCTGAGCCATGGCCTGGCTGTCATCGAGCACCACCTGAGTTGGCAAGGCGCCCAGCGTGGTCTTGGCCACGGCCAAGGGCATGCGCGAGCCCGGTGCCTGTGCGTAGACAAACACCACATCGCTGGGCTTATGGCGGGATTGCGCCTCGGGGCTCACTGCCACCTCCACCACAATGCGCGCGCCAGCAGGTGCCGGCGCAGCGGGCGAAGCAGCGGCCGTTGACGCATCAAGCGGGGGTTTGCCTTGCGCAGCCCGCACCTGATTGATGGCATCAAAGAGCGGCTGGGCATCGGTGGTGCCGGGTGGCAGATTCTGGCGTGCGGTCATCCAGTACCCCTCGGCCTCCACCAACTGACCCGCATTCATGGCGGCTTGACCGGCAAGAACCAAGGCACCCAGATTTTTGGGATCCTGGCGCAAGACGGAACGGATCAATGCCCAAGGCTCGCCGTCAAATTTGCCCGATTGCTGCTGGGCCACCAGTTCGGCGCGCTCCAGCGTGAGTTCGGTGCTGGGTGCCAAGGCCTGTGCCTTGCTCAAGGCCTGCAAGGCCACATCGAGTTGCCCGCGAGCGCGTTCGACGCGCGCGAGCATGGCCCAACCCTCGGCCTTGTCGGGTTCCTGAGCCAGACGGGCGCGCAAGCCCTCAGCCAGCTCGTTGAGTTGAGCGGGCGAGATGTCGCCAGAACCCGCAGCCTGCATGGCCGCTTCGGGCACGATGGCCAAAGGGCGACCCAAGAACAAATAGCCCGCGATGGACAACAGCGGAACAGCCACCAGCAGGCTCCACGCGAGCGCGCGACCCCGGCTTTGAGCGACCGGCGCCACTGCACGCGATGCCGACTGCGACCCCGCCGATCCCGTGGATGCAGCGGCCAGGTCATCGCCCTGCACATCGCTGAGCAAACGGATTTCCAGCTCGGACTTGGCCAGGTCGAATGCCGCCGCATCGAGCTCACCCCGATCGCGCTGAGCCTGCAAATCGGCCAGCTGCTCGCGAAACACCTGGACCAGGGGTGCCTCGACGGCGTTTTCACGCGCCCAATCGAATTCGCGGGCTTGGCGCGCAGCGCGCGCAAGTTGCCACCAGGCCACCATCACCACCACGGCCGTGAGGCCCAAGGCCAGACACACAAACATCAATACAGGATTCACGCATCAGTCCTTGAGCAATTGTTGGAGGCGTTCACGCTGGGCCTCACTGAGTTCGGTCGATCCGCCGGGGTTGATGCGCGTTCGCCTGCGCACCACCCACACCAGCGCAATCACTGCACCCACGAGCAGGGCAAAAGGGCCAAACCACAGCATGAGGGTGCTGCCCTTGACGGGCGGGCGATAGAGCACAAAGTCGCCATAACGTGCCACCAGGTATGCCTTGATCTCGGTGTCGGACTTGCCCTGAACGATGAGCTCCCTCACCTCGCGGCGCAAATCGTTGGCCAGATCGGCACGGGAGGAGGCCAGGGATTCGTTTTGACACACAAGGCAGCGCAAGTCCTCGGCAATGACCACCAGGCGTTGCTCGATGACGGGGTTTTCGGCCAGGGGTTGAGCGGTTTGCGCTGCCCAGGCGCGGGGGCTCATCAAGAAAACAAAGCCCAGCACCCAGGCCATCACAGCCCAGCGCCAGGGCGAACCACGCAGGCGCAAAACCAGGTTCATGCGCCCTCCCACTGCTTGACTTTGGGCAAGACCACTTGCAAGAGCAGCTCCGGGGTGAGTGGCCCCACATGCTTGAAGCGGATCACGCCCTGCTTGTCGATGAGGTAGGTCTCGGGCACGCCATACACACCGTAGGCAATGCCCACTCGCCCATCCATGTCGAGCACCGACAACACATAGGGATTGCCATGGCGCTCCAGGTAGCGCTGCTCGCGCTGGCGTGCAAAGCTCAGTTGGGCATCGGGTGACCAGCTCGCTTGCTCCTCTTGCGATTGAACCTCTTTGTAACCCAGCCCCACCACGGGCACATCATGCGCCTTGGAAAACGCCACAAGGGCGGGGTGTTCTTCGCGGCAGCTCACGCACCAGGTGGCCCAGACGTTGAGCAGCCACACCTTGCCCTTGAACTGGTCGGGTGAAAAGCGCTGACCTTCTTCAAGCGTGTGCAGATCGAAAGCCGGGGCAGGCTTGCCAATGAGGGGCGACGGGATCTCGTGTGGGTCGCGCTGCAAGCCCACCGCCAAAAACACCACCAGGCCGATGAACAAGGCCAGGGGAATGAGCAGGAGTTTGCGCATGGTCAGGCCGATCCGGTTGAAGCGGCAACCCCTGTGGGGGACGCGGCCGTTGCACTAGCGCGCCGATAGCGCCTGTCCAGCGCCGCAATGACCCCGGCAAAGGTCATGAGCAACGCGCCGCCCCACAGCCAGGGCACAAACGGCTTGTAGTAGACGCGCATGGCCCATTGCGGGGTGTTGCCCGGCAAGGGGTCGCCCATGGAGACATACAAGTCACGCCAGGCGTTGGAGTCGATGCCTGCCTCGGTCATGGGCATGGCTGAAGACACGTACTTTCGCTTTTGAGTGCGCAGGACATCGATCACCTGGCCGTTGCGCAGCACCTCGACGCGACCCTCTACCGCCATGTAATTGGGACCCGGCACATTGCCCACACTGGCCAACCTGAAGGTGTAGGGCGCGATCTCCACGGTGTCGCCCAAGCCCATGCGCACATCGCGCTCGACTTCATGGTGCTTGACGCCGGTGATGCCCATGACCACGATGGCCAAGCCCAGGTGAGCCAAATGCATGCCCCAAAAGGAGCCGGCGATGCGGCCTGGCTTGAGCAAACGCACCAGCATGTGCGCCAGCGAGGACAACCCCACCCAGGCGCCCAGGGTGAAGCCCAACGCCGCCGTGGCCTGCCACGGACCCATCCACCACGACAAGGCATTGCCCACCACCAGGCTGCTGATGGCCGTGGGCCACAGCGTCTTGACCAGCTCGCCCAAGTCGGCTTGCCGCCAGCGTGCCACCACACCGGGCACCAGCAAGAACAGCACCGGCACCATCATGGGCACGAAAACCAGATTGAAATAAGGCGGCCCCACCGAGAGCTTGCCCAGGTTGAGCGCATCCATCACCAGGGGGTAGAGCGTGCCCAGCATGACCACCAACGTGGCCACCACCTGCAACACGCTGTTGGCCAGGAGGAAAGACTCGCGGGAGAGCAGAGCGAAAGGGCTGCCCGTCATCACCTGGGGCGCCTTGAGGGCGAAGATGGTGAGCGACACGCCCACGACCACCGCCAGAAAGAGGAGGATGAACACCCCGCGCGTGGGGTCGGAGGCAAACGCGTGCACTGAGGTGAGCACACCCGAGCGCACCAGGAAAGTCCCGAGCAGAGAAAGTGAAAAGCCCGCAATGGCCAGCAGCACCGTCCAGGCCTTGAAACCCCCGCGCTTTTCAGTGACGCTGAGTGAATGGATCAAGGCGGTGAGCACCAGCCAGGGCTGAAGCGAAGCGTTTTCCACCGGATCCCAGAACCACCAGCCGCCCCAGCCCAATTCGTAATACGCCCACCAGGAACCCAGACCAATGCCCAGGGTGAGAAAGGCCCAGGCAATCACGGTCCAAGGCCTTGACCAGCGCGCCCAGGCTGCATCCAGCCGCCCCGCCAGCAAGGCCGACAAGGCAAAGGCAAAGGCCACCGCCGTGCCCACATAGCCCATGTAGAGCATGGGTGGGTGAATGACCAAACCGGGGTCTTGCAACAAGGGATTGAGGTCACGCCCCTCTTGGGGCGCGGGCAAGATGCGCTCAAAGGGGTTGGAGGTGAACAGGATGAACAGCAAAAAACCCAGGCTCACCCAGCCAAGGATGGAGAGCACGCGCGCCACCATGGTCTGCGGCAGGCTGCGGGAAAAAGCGGCCACCGCCAGCATCCAGGTGGCCAGCAAGAAAATCCACAACAGCAAGGAGCCCTCGTGCCCGCCCCAGATGGCAGCGAACTGGTAGGGCCTGGGCAGCAAGGTGTTGGAATGCTGGGCGACGTACTCCACGCTGAAGTCGTTGGTCAAAAATGCATTGGCCAGACAAGCAAAGGCCAGGGCCAGCATGGACCACATCAGCACGGTGAGGGGGCGAGCCATCGCCATCCATACCCACTGGCGACGATGCACACCCCAGCCTGGGACCACAGCGAGCAGTGCCGAGAGCACCGCCGCCAGAATCAATGCAAAGTGACCCAGTTCAGCAATCATGACCCCTCCTTGAGGGTTTTGGAGGCGCGCTGTTGCGCAGCATCGTCCAAGGCTTTTTGAGCCTCAGGCGGCATGTAGTTTTCGTCGTGCTTGGCCAGGACCTGGGCGGCCTCGAACACCCCCCCTGACTGGATTTGCCCTTGCGCCACCACACCCTTGCCCTCCTGGAAGAGGTCAGGCAGCAAGCCCACGTAGTGAACCGGCACATCGTGGCTGAAGTCGGTCACCACAAAGCGCACCTCGGTGCCCCGCCGCTCAAGGCTCCCTGTTTTGACCATGCCCCCCACACGAAACACGCGGCTGGTGGGCGCCTCGCCATTGAAGACCTGTGTGGGCGAAAAGAAAAAGACCAGGTTGCTTTGAAAGGCGTTGAGCACAAAGGCCGCCGCCGCCGACAACACCACCAAGCCCGCCACCACAATGGCCAAGCGTTTGCGCCTAGGCGTCCAGTTCATGGGTCACTCCGTGTCATTGATGGCATGCATCTGTGCGATCTCGCTCAGGGTGCGACGATGGGCAGCTCGCACCAGCCACACCTCCCAGGCCATGAGGGCAAAGCTCACCCCCATGCTGCCCCAAACATACATGGCATAGCCCCCCATGGCCCAGAAATCGGACCAGGACGACCAATGGATGTTCAAGAGGCTCATGCCGTGGCCTCCTTGTGTTGAGCGCGCACCACCTCGCGCACCCAGTCGGTGTGCGACTCGCGCTGCAAGATGAGGGTTCGCACGCGATAGAGCACCAGCGCGAGCGTGTAGACCCAAAACGCCAGCGTCATGATGAGCATGGCTGCCAGCATGAGCGCCGCCATGCTGGGGGCTTTGGTCAGCGACACCGACGCCCCCTGGTGCAAGGTGTTCCACCATTTGACCGAGAAATAAATGATGGGCACGTTGATGGCACCCACGATGGCGATCACCGCACCGGCGCGATCGCCTCGGCGGGGATCGTCAATGGCCGAGGTGAGCGCGATGTAGCCCAGATAGAGGAAAAACAGAATCAGTTCAGAAGTGAGCCGCGCATCCCACACCCACCACGTGCCCCACATGGGCTTGCCCCACAAAGCACCCGTCCACAAGGACAAGAAAGCGAACATCGCTCCGGTGGGCGCCAGGGCGCGGGTCATCATGCCTGAGAGCCGGGTGTTGAAGGTCACGCCCAAGATGCTCCAAAACGCCATGGCCAGGTAGATGATCATGGACATCCAGCTTGCAGGCACATGAACAAAGATGATGCGATAGCCCTCGCCTTGCTGAAAGTCGGTGGGGGCAACGGCAAAGCCCATCCACAGGCCCAATGCCGTGAGCGCAGTGGCCAGCACCACCAGGGGCATGAGCCACGAGCCAGCCAGGCCGTAAAACGTCTGCGGGGCTGCGTAATGGAACCAGCGAATGCTCACTCTTTCACTCCAGGGCAATGCGCAATGCCGCCGCACAGGCCCAAGGGCTGAACAACCCAGCCAACAACAACATGGCCATGAGCAGGGACACATGCGCTTGCGCGCCCAGCCCAGCAAAGACCGCCTCGACTGCACCAGCCCCAAAGACCAGCACAGGCACACACAAGGGCAACACCAGCAAGGCCACCAACAAGCCGCCGCCGCGCACACCCAAGGTCAGCGCTGCACCCACAGCACCGATCAAGGACAAAACGGGGGTCCCGATGAGCAAGGTGATCACCAGGGTGGACAACTCTTGTGGCGAGAGGCCAAACTGCAACCCAAGCAGTGGCGACAATGTTACCAACGGCACCCCACAGACGATCCAGTGTGCAGCAATCTTCCCCATGACCAGCAGGGTCAGCGGATGCGGCGACAACACCAGTTGTTCCAAACTGCCATCTGCCCAGTCGGCCTCGAACATGCGGTTGAGCGACAACAGACTCGACAGCAGCGCCCCCACCCACAAGATGCCTGCCCCCATGAGGTGAAGGGTTTTAGGGTCTGGACCAATGGCCAGGGGAAAGAGCGTGGCGACCACCGAAAAAAAGAATACCCCGGTGAACCATTCGACTTTGCGCCGCATGGCCAGGCGAACATCGCGCTCAACGACATACCAAAACGCCTTCATGCGTGCAGACTCACAGTTTGCCCCGAGGTGGCCAAGGGCGCCGCCTGGTGACTGGTGAACATCAAAGCACCACCACGGCGCACATGCGCATCGAGCTGGTGTGAAAGCAAAGCGACCGAATCCGCATCCAAGGCCACCCAGGGCTCGTCGAGCACCCACAGCCTGGCCTGACTCACCACCAGCCTGGCGAGCGCGGCGCGGCGCTGCTGGCCCTGCGAGAGCACCCGAAGGGGCAAGTGTGCACGAGCGCGCAGCCCCACTTGGGACAAGGCATGCAAAGCCTGCTCGGCATGGAGGGGGTGGCCGCGCAGGCGGGCATCGGTGATGAGGTTGTCCAACGCGCTGAGTTCGCCCTTGAGCGCCAGGGCGTGGCCCAGGTAGAGCAGATCGGATTGATAGGCAGCGCGGTCTTGGTGAATGGGCTGGCCTTGCCAAAGCACTTGACCGGTCTCGGGCATGGCCAAACCACATACCGTTCTGAGCAAGGTGGTCTTGCCCGCGCCATTGGCGCCTTGGATGTGAACCCATTGGCCAGCTGGCAGGGCCAGGCTCAGGGGCGCAAACAAAGGCCGCAAGCCCCGCACACAGGTGACCGCGTCTAGCGCCAACAAGGACTTCTCCATGGAGGCCGATCTTAGCGGCCTTCTGCGGCGGGCAGTCAGCTGGGTCACCCACTGGTGGCCCAGGCCGCGCTCACAAGACCACGTTGCCGTGCTGCTTGAGTTGATCGATGCTGACCACGGTATTGAGCAACACCACCTGACAGGACGGATGGGCGAAGTCGTGGCTGCCCGTGGCATCGACCTGGATCACCGTGTCATTGCCGCGCTGAACCGTCTGCACATAGTCAGACAAGTTGCCTCCCTTGGCATGCCATTTGGCCAGCTCCCCCGACAAATCCAACACATCGCCCTCGTCGGCATTGAAATTCTTGATTTGAGACAGGCCTTCCTGGACCTTGAAGTTGTCCTTGCTGCCATCGCTGCCTTGCAGCGCGGTGGCCTTGGTGTAGGTGAAGGTGGCATCGGCCACAGTCATGGTCTGACCATTGCTCAATTTGGCGGTGGTGCGGCCACTTTCTTCGATGCCATCGGCGGGCGTGGATGCAACGCCGTCGCTCTGGAGGTGAATCGACGTGATGCCCACCTCGGCCAGCGACTGGGTTTCGCCCTCGTCGGACAAGCCGTTGCTGTTTTTGTCCTGCCAGACCATGAACTCACCGAATTTTTCATCGGCTGCGCTGAACTCGCCATCGTGGTTGGTGTCGTAGTCCTGCGAAAGGCCTTGCAGGTCGGACACGCCCTTGGAGGGATTGCCAAACGCATATTGGGACTTGTCGTGGACTTTGCCATCGTTGAATTTGTTCCAGAACAAAACGCCGTCCGAGCTGCCCGCCCAAGCGACATTGGAGATCTGCCCAGAGCCCGTCACATCCATGAGCAAATGCGAATAGGACAAATACCCATCATGGTTCAAATCCAGAACAATCGGGCTGATTTTGAAGGCATAGCGACCCGAACTGCTCTGGCTCAATTGCTGACCCGCTGAATTGAAAACGCCCACGGTGATGTTGTGGGTGCTGCCAGACCCCAAGCCTCGCGTGTAATCAAAACTCCAGTTTGTGCCCGTCACCTTGGCATCGCCGATGTACACACCGTTGTCCATGACCCTGAGGGTGTAACCCGCCGTCAAGGCCACACTCAAGGTGCCATAGTAAGTGGGCGTGGTGTCGTCTGTGACCGATGTTGGATAACCTGTGAGGGCCTTATCTGTGTTTAGAAATGCTCCCGTCGTGCCCAGAGCTTGAACTGTATTGGAATCTTTCGATAGGGTGATGAGGCTCTTGTCGTTGTCACCACTGAAGGCTGAATTGCTGAGCCATAAGGTCACACCTTGTGCACGGGCAGCATTGTAAATAGCGCCATACAACATGGTGTAGTCGATCTGGTACTGACTGCCCAGGTCAATCTGCACCAAACCTGATGTCTGTTCCTTCGAAGCGACGCCATTGGCCTGCCCGGCAGTCCACCCAGTCCCGCTATTGCCATCAATCAGGTTGGCGAGTGCCTCAGTCGTGTCGTTGAACTGACCCATGTTGGTGCTGATCGCTTTGCCCTTGGCAATGTTCACGCCATTGGAAAAGACTTGCAAATCCGCCAATGTAAGATAAGTGGCATTGCTTCGATCCAGCCGCAGGTAGACGTATTGATATTTGGCCATCGGGTTGGACAAGGTGTTGGTGCCCACGTTGTCCACAGCGCCAGTGATGCTGGCTTGGCTCACCACCTGAAAGGCGTAGTTGGTCGCCGTCTGTGCCAAGAATGCGTTGTTGTTGTCGTACACCCTGGCCTTGAGGTTGTGCGTCGAGCCCAGAGTGAAATGAGCGGCTGCGCCCGTGAATGACCAGCTGGTGGAACCCGGCGTGTAAGACACCACCCCCCCACTGGTGGTGATGTCGGTTTCGCCGTCGAAAATTCTGATGCGATACCCATTGGCCAGGCCCGAGGACAAGCTGCCGCTGAAGGTGGGGGTGGTGTCGTCGACGGTCAAAAAGCCTGTTCGGGCAGTGTCATTTGAAAACCCTCCCGAATCAGCCACGCCAGGAGTTGAATTCGTCTCTGTTGCGATGATTTGGGTCACTCCGGATCCAGATTGGGCAGACGCGTCCTTGAGCTGGTTCAAGTCCATGTTCTTTACCGTGTCATCTTTGCTGAGCCATAGGGTCACGCCTTGTGCACGTGCAGCGTCGTACATGGCGCCATACAGCATGGTGTAGTCGATCTGGTACTGGCTTCCCAGGTCAATCTGCACCCAACCTGATGTCTGGTCCTTCGAAGCGGTGCCATTGGCCTGACCAGCAGTCCACCCAGTCCCGCTATTGCCATCAATCAGGTTGACGAGTGACTCAGACGTGTCGTTGTACTGACCCATGTTGGTGCTGATCGCTTTGCCCTTGGCTATGTTCACGCCATTGGAAAAGACTTGCAAATCCGCCAATGTAAAAAAATTGCCTGTGGCTCGATCCAGCCGCAGGTAGACATATTGATACGTGGTGCCAGGCGCTTTGAAGGTGTTGCTGCCGTTGTCGTCGACTGCGCTGACAAATGAGATGGAACTGTCCACCTGAAAGGCATAGGGGTCGCTTTGCTTGAGGTAGGTGGCACCAGAGGCATCCACCATCCTCGCTTCGACTGAATGACTGGATGCAAATTGCAAGGGTCTAAAGGTGTAAGACCAAGTGGTTTTGCCATTGGTCGTGACCACATCCGCATTGCCCACATCGATGCCGTTGTCATAAAGCTTGACGGCATAGCCAGTGGGCAAAGGGCCGTCCAAGGTGCCGCTGAAGGTGGGGGTGAGGTCATCGGTTTTAGTCTGGCTGCCCTGCTCAGGAGAGTCAGGCAGCGTGTCTACACCGGCATCATCCACCACTTGGGTCAGGGCAAATTGGGTTCTGAGGGCATAGTCTTTTTTGTCGGACAAGGTGGCATTGCCCGCCTTGTCAACAGTCTTGAGTTGCAAGGTGCCCGTTGCACTCAAGTTGACCCCCGTCCAATTGAGGCTTGTGCCCGATAGAAAAGACGTCAAATCGACCCAATTGGCCCCATCCAAAGAACCATGAAGGGTTTCGCCAGTCGCAAGACTGCGGCTCAAGGTGGCCTTGATGGTCTGCGCCTGCGTTTGGGTCACAAAGTCGCTTGCGCCGGTGTCGTCACTCAAGGACATGGCCAGGATGGCGGGCGGCGGCGTTTTATCCAACAAGCTTGTCGTGGTAGTCGTTGGGCTCAGCGTGCTGGTGTTGTGGTCAGAGCCACTGTCTGTGATTTGAGCCAATGTGAAACTGTGATCACCATTCATGCCCACCGTTGAGGAGCTGGCCGACGCATCATATCGATAGGTCATGCCATTGATGAGGCCATTGACCCGGTCTGCCGTCATCCCAGGCGAGGACGTCAGCAACAGCGTGGCATTGCCCTGGTTATCCAGCGTCACCAAATAAACAATTCCGCTTGTGGTGGTGCCGGATGACCCGTTGGTCAAGGCGATGTCTGATGAATCGACTCGAACGATTTCTTTTGCGGATCCATCCACGCCCGCGATTTGCAGCTTGAGTGATTGAATCAATTGCCCATCGTCAACCGTGTTCACATTGGCATTGCTGAACAAGGCCTGCCCCTTGCCATCATTGGCATAGCTTGTGGAGACAGGTGTCAAGCTCACGGTCGGCGCGTCGTTGGCCCCCTGAATGTTCACCTTCAACTCAGCAGAGGCCTTGGTGGTGGTGCCATCGCTGGAAGTCAAAACAAACGTCTCAGAAGGTTGATCCGATGTGCCAAGCCGCTTGATCACCGATGCGTAAGGCACATACAAATAATTGCCCTTGTTCACACCCGAGCTCACCATGTAGAGGGTGCCGAACACACCTTCTTTTTTGATGTCATAGGTGATGCCGCCATCGGAGTAATTTTGGCCAGCACTGGTGGGTTGATCGATTCCGAAAATCAGTTGCGCACCTTCTGCATCCCTGGCTTGCAAGATGCCTTTTGCATTGACGAATGTGGCATTGTTGGCTGTGTCTGTGTATTGAAGGCCAGCGGGGGGGGGGCTGATGGCAGGTGTGTCATTGGCGCCCTTGAGATTCACGATCAGGCTCTGGTTGTTGATCGTTGTGCCATCGCTCATGGTCATCGTGAAGGATTCGCTGGGCGCTTCGCCTTGCTTTAGTGCATTGATCTTGGCTGAATCAGGCACATAGACATATTTACCCGATGTGCTGTTGACATACAGGACGCCATACGTGCCCATTTTCTTCACGTTGTACGCGATGTTGCCAACGGTGTAGGGGTCGGCAAGATCGGCAGCAGCATGGATGCCGTAGGTGATCTTGGCGCCAGTTGCACCACGAGCCACCAATGCGCCCGTAGCAGCCTGGAATGCATCGTCCGCTGCCGTGTCATTGAATTGCATCACGTCGGGCAAATACCTCGTCTGATCAACCAAACTCTTGATGTCATTGATGTTGGTGATGAAAAGCGGATTTTTAGCAGCCAAGGCGTTGATGAAATCTGTGGTTTGCTGGCTGTTGAGCAGGTCTATCCCGATCTTGACCAAGTCTGCGGACGTCAGTTGAATGGCGTCGCGTTGGTCTTGGTAATTGGCATCATTGGGATCGAGAGCAGCGATTTGCTTGATCTTATGGATCACTTCCAAAACCGATTTGACCTCGGCCATGGTGTCGATCCGCTTTTCATCATCGGTCACTGCACCGCTTGAAGTGGCAGTTGTTCCATTTTGGGTGTTGTGAACCATGCTGCCAAAAAGCGCAGACTCGTTGTCATCCAGTGTGAACCCGGTAATTCCAGCGGCCGAGGCCACCTCATTGACCTGGCTTGTGGTGAATGCGATGCTGTGGTTGAGGTCATCCAGTTTGCCTGCCAGCGCCAGATCCAACAACTGAGCACCTTTGAGCGCCCCCACTTGCGTGGCATTGAACTTGCCAATCTGAGTGGCCGTCATGTGCATCCATTGGGACTTGGTGATCAGCGCGACCTGAACTGAACTCATGCCTACCAATTGAGGATCACTGAGGTATGACAAATTCAAGGCCTTGAATGCATCGACGGGGACACTGCCCAGGTTTGAAATGGCCTGCACCTTTTCTTTGGACAAGGTGCTCGCCACATCGATGGTGAGATTCTGTGGGTGAGCCGGGTCAAACGTGGCTGAAGATGAATCCACTGAAACGGCGGAGGCAATGTCTTGGGAGTTCACACCAGAACCTGTAGCGCCTGAGATCAAACTCTTTTTGTTTTCCACCTTCAAGGATCCACCTGCCATGGGATCCGCAGCAAACTGATTGATGGTGGCTTTCTGGTCTCCGCCGTTGGCTTGATCAATGCCTGAATAGGCTGCCAGAACTTTGCCGTATAAATTGCCTTGCTTGGACGATCCGTCCACATTCAATATGGCACTTACCTCGGATGTGGTGATGTCGCTCAAACCAAACGCCCGACCCACAGTGGCATTGCTGGCTTTGATTTTGTCGGTGGTGATGGCACTGGTGGCACTGCCCAACATGCCGGTGTCGGGAACGCCAGCTTTGATCGCCGCCACGGTGGTGACGGCATTGATGTTGAGCTTGGCTGAACTGCCCGCACTGATCGAGTCTGCCGCCATGAAGGTGGCATTCAAGTCTTTAGCCTTGCCCGTGGCTTCATCGATGAAGTCCGGGTTGCTGTCTTCATCGGACACCACTGCGACGTAGGCGCCGGAATAGGTTTTGTCGCTCAGCGACACGCTGAACGTACCGCCAGCATTCACACTGGAACTGCCCAGTGCAGTCCCATCCATTTTGAAGAGGGTCACCTTCAATTTATTGCCCTCAATGATGGGGCCTGCCGTGATGGTTCCAGATATGACCGTGGCGACGGCATCGCTCACGCTAGCGACTGAAGTGGTACCGGTTGTGGTTGATTTCTTGGCCACCGCTGCCAGCGCCATGGCTGCACCCGACATTGCAGGTGAGACAAATCCCGGCACTTTGTCGATGATGCCAACGGCTGCTGGGAAGCCGCTCACCGCCGGAATGGCTGCAACTTGAGTTGGCTTCATGCTTTCAGGCTCAGGCTCACGGACCACATCGCCAGACCCTACCCATGGTTCACTTGCAGCTTGCGCTGCTCCAGAGGATTCAAATTGGTTTGAATGCGCTGATTCTGTGGGCGCATCCAATCCTGGGGACTTGCTCGCGACCAGCGTGTTTGAATTGGCTCTGCCCTCAGCTGCATTGCGCCCAGCGATGTCATCATTGGGCGTTGCAACCACAGAAATCGATGTGGGATTCAACTCGACCAACCCTGTTTGCTGCAAAGCAGCCTGCGCAGTGATCTCGCCATCTGCAAATCCAATGGCGAAGTTGGGATCCATCATGGCCTTGACGACCGCATCCCTGAGGACCACTTTTTTGCCGTTCGTGAGGGTGATCACGATGTCGGTGTCCACCACGCGAACCGTACGAATATCGGACTTCGCCACGTTCAGTTTGACCATGTTTTTCACAGAGGATGCTTTATTAGCACCTGCCATCTGAGGTGAATTTGATGCGTTGGCCATTTTTTTTCCTTAATTCATGTCGTCGTATCTGCCGGATAAGTCATGGATTGGGCTTGGCTGCTATCCGTGCTGTATTGAGCTCCATATGCGTCAGCATGGGCATCTGACCCTCTGAGGAGCAATCGACCTGCCCTGGCCCACACTCCAGCTGCTTGGCTTGTGATGTTTTGATGGCTTGCCTGTTCATTGCGGCTGCAAGACTAGGGTCAACCATATTTTTTTTCTGATAATGCCCGTCACTGCCCTCATTGATGTCAGGCACAGAGGTCTGTTGCGACTCAGGCTTGATGGCTGCGGCACCCGGTGATGGCGTCGCTGCATTTTTGACCTCATGCAGCTTGGGCATGACACTCAACGCACCATGCGCCTGACTTGGATGGCTTTGCTCGGATTTGATGTCCAATCCTTGGCTGACTGGCGCAGTGATTTGCGCTTGAGATGTCACGGGATTGGCCACCAATTGCTCGCCACCGTGCTGGATCCGCATGACCCCATTCGAATTCATGGCATAGAGCATGGCCAACATCCCTACAGCGCTCAGCGCTGTGATGCCGGACATGAACGAGATGAAGACCAGAGGCTTGTTTTGTTGACTTTGTTTCAATCCCTGGATCTGCTTCATCTCAGTGGCAATTGCCTGACCATGCGATTGAATCTTCACATCAAAGGCTGCGATGCGATCCTGCACAGATCGATGTTCGGCCAACATGTTTGACATGTGGTTGAGCATCTCTCCGTGAGAGTAAACCAGCGCCTCAACGCTTGCAGGGATGATTTCGAGGGATTTGCTGATGCTGCTCATCGGCAAGGCATGTTTGAGCTCTCCATCGCTCACCTCGATGGTCAAGTCATCGTAGATGTGCTTGACCAAATATTCCCTTGCTTCATTGCACAGGCTTGTTCCAGTTTTACGCACTGTGATGGCCACCATGCCAATGACCAATGACCCCAACAACCCGTACAAAGAGGCGACAAACGCCGTACTCATGCCCCGCATGGGTTCTTGCAACTGCGTGATCATGCTGCCAAACATGGTGACCGGGTCCACGTCTTTGGTTCCAACGGTGGCCAGCAGTCCAAATATCTTGCCCAGGTCTTGCAAGGTGGCCAACAGGCCCACAAAAGTCCCGATCAAACCCAAGCCAACCAGCATGCCACCGATGTAATTGACCAGATTGAGCCGGTTTTGAATTCGTATTTCGCTGCCCAGGTACTCGTTCTCAATGGCGTTTGCTTTCACTGCCAATGCCGCCCACCGGAGATCATCGAGCATGCGATAGGTGTGTGCAAAATCAGATTGCCATCTCACGCCATCAAGGATGGGAATGCGGTCTTCTGGATTGCTTCGTTTCAGCCGTTCGAGCAATCGATGCTCCCGCTGATATTGAAAGTAGGTGTGCATCAACAGGACCACCGCAAGAGCCGCCGAGCAGAAAATGATGTAGACCAATTCGGGGTGGGGTGTGCTCTTGATGGAGTCAATCACGGCGTTTTTGAAATACAGCCCCCCCGCGATGAGCGTGATCCATATGGGCGCAAAGTTTTTGCCCCATTGAAAGATTCTTTTGATGGTATTGAGTGATTCAGTATGGCTAAACATCATTCATTTCCCTTTTTCATTTCCAAATACACATGGGGCTCGGCCGGTTGTGTTGATCCGATTGAAACGATCTTGACCTCGATGGTTTTTGCATCAACGCCATTCCTGATCAGCATGTTTCGGATCGACAAAAGGCGAACCATGGCGCCTCTCACCAGAAGCGCATCCTCTTCACGACTTGCTGCGCTGATCAAGACTTTGGTGCTGGATACAACATCCTGTTCAATGTGTTTGAACAACTGCGCCTCTTCTTTTTCAGTCAAGACAAATTTGTCACTCTGAAATTGAATCTTTGCAGTCGCTCCCTTGTCGTTGCTCATCACCTTTTCTATGGCAGCCAGTGGTGCTTCAGGCTTTTTCTTATTGCTTTGACTGCTTAAAACAATGCGCTCCAGGGTGCTCTTGACCCCTTGTTCTGTTTGCTTGCTTTTGAGGGCATTGATGCGATCCTCGTGCGACACCACAACGAGCGACAAAGCGGCCACGCCCGCCACAAACACCGCCACCAAAAAGAGCAGGTTCAGCACAATGTTGGTCAGTGCATCGACATAGCCTGGCCAATAGTTGTATTGGCCTGTGTTTTGTTGATGCTTCATCTCACCCCCGTCCCCGTCAACTCGACCAGTCGGATGACGTCTTCACCCTCATTTCCGGGGTTTTGTTTATTCAATATCCGGGTTTCAATCTGCGGCGCTTGAATGCCTGCGCGAATCAGTTCGTTGCGAACGACCATGATGCGCAGATAGGCCAACCGTCTTTTGAATGCATGGTCTGTATCGGTTTCTACCCAGATCAACCAGGCTCCGGGGTGTTGCCGCATCCTTTTTTTGACCTCGGTTCTCACCTGAGCACTCGATTCATCGTCCAGTTGCCAGATGTTGAGGGGGAACTCGAACTCGCTGGTCCCCATGGTTTTGAGTTTTTGGACCAGTTTGGCGGGGTCCCTTTTGGTGTCTTCATCCAGGGGAACGGGTTGCACCGATTCATCGGCCATGGCCAAGGCCACCGCCTGATCCACCCGCTTGCCCGCCAGCAAACCCATTTCATAAATGGCATATGCCAAGATCACGGCCAGCAGCAGCAGGCTTTGCACCAGGCTTGCCATGGCGGCCACATATCCAGGCCAATAATTGTTTTCTTCTGAGTCAGTCATAACATTAGGGGCGAAGGGGGGGAGGAAGCTCAGTCCCGTGCGATCTGCACGGCACTTGCCATCAGGATGAGTGGATGCACGCATCGCTTCTGGCCGGTGCCTTGTGCAACCTCCTGCCAGAGAGCGGATCTCTTTGCATCCAAAATAGTAGTAGATATGATTTCCATTTGGAAATAATAATACTACCTACGACTAATTTGATGAGAATAAGCTTAGTTATTTAATGTTATTTGCACGAATCCGACAATCTTTCAGCGGATTCAGCCCCCATATCGGAATTCAATGCTGGCATATCGCCCGCAGACTCAGCCCCGCCCGTGGCCACGCCGATGATGGTTTCATCAGCGGCGTGGGATCAGCAAGATGAGGGAGGAGGAACCGGGGCGAATTAACGCTCGCCCATGGATTGACTCAAGGTTTTGGTGATGGGCTTGGTCAGGTAACTCAGTACGGTTCTTTCCATGGCCTTGATTTCGACCTGTGCGGTCAGGCCAGGACGTACCTTGATGTCTTTGGCACGCTCACCCAGAAATTCCTTGCTCAGGATCTTGATGCGAACAATGTAATAAGTAGGCGGATTCATGGGGCCTACAGGCACACCCGGATTGGACTTCTCGGCAAACAGAGCATCTGCACTGACGTATTCCACCTCACCTTGCAAGCCGCCGTATATGGCGGAGTCATAGGCATCGAGTTTGACGCTGGCTTGCTGACCCAGCTTGATGAAAGCAATGTCGGAAGGGGGCACCTTGGCTTCCACGACCAAGTTATCGTTGAGGGGGAGTAATTCGAGAATGGTTTCTCCAGGGCGCACCACACCGCCTATGGTGGTGAGCTTGATGCTATTGACCACGGCATTCATGGGGGCAGACATCTCTGTGTGTTCCAGCGATTGGGTTCTGTCCTTGAGTTGCTCCATCAAGGTACTGAGATCCTCCTGCGCCTTGGTCATTTCAGCTTGAACGTCTTGCAAGTACTTGTTGCGGCGATTGGCAATTTGGGATTGGATGTCTGCAACGCTTCGCTCAATCCGCAAAATTTCGGCACGGCTCACATCGCCCTGAGTTTGCAATCTGCGGTTGATGTCGAGTTCTTCTTTGGCCAACAACAGGATGTTTTGCAAGGCATTGAGGTCCTCCTTGAAGGAGGTCTGGCGCTTGTTGAATAAATCCGTTTGGTTACGAATGAAGTTCGTGTACTTGCGCAGTTCGGGAGGGAATTCCAGCCTCGACTTTCCATATGCCTCCGCCTGCAGGCGGATCAAGGCAATGCTCACCGCAGCCACCTTGGACTCCACATCGGACACCGCAGCTTGGGCTCGGTCCTTTTGCAAGGTCACAAGCACCTGCCCCGCTTTCACCACTTGCCCTTCCTTGACGGGCAAAGCGGTGATGACGCCGCCATCGGGCGCCTGGATCAGCTGGGTGCGCTCCGCGCTGATGATGACCGCAGGAGCTCGGGTCACTTGATCGATCTTGCCAACACTGGCCCAAACCACGAGCAGGGTTAAACCAATCCACAGGGTGTGCATGACCCAGCGTGAACTGCGTGGCTTTTGTAAATCGAACACGCCATCGTCTTTGTACAGGTTCATGGAATCACCAGCAGCTTGCCCACCGGCCTGAATTCGACCGTCTATGTGATCGGAATTGCGCGATGACTTGCTCATACCGGCTGACCCTGAAGGCTGTGTGAATGAGGGACTGCGCCACTGGCTTGTGCGGCAGCGGCCTGTTGACTCGCTTGCGCCGCCTTGCTTTGCAATTCGGCCAATACCCGGTCGCGAGGTCCATCCATCATGATTTGATTGCCGGCGATGACCACAATGCGGGTCGCCAGCGGAAGGATGCTGGGCTTGTGGGTCACGATGACCATGGTCTTGCCCTCAGCCGCTTCCTGATGCAACACATTGAGGCAACGCCGTTCCTGGTCGTCGTCCATGCTGGCCGTGGGCTCATCGAGCAAATAAATGTTGGGGTTGCACAAAACCAGGCGGGTAAATGCCACCAGTTGCTTTTGACCCCCACTGAGGCCTTTACCGCCTTCCATGATGGGGAGTTCCAACCCACGGGGGTGCGCTGCAACCATGCGATCCATGCCCGTGCGGCGCATGGCTTGAACAATGGCTTCATCGCCGGGGTCAGGCAGACCAATGAGCAGGTTTTCCCGCAAGCTGCCCTGGAAGAGTCGGTGATCTTGCTGCAAATAGCCAATGTGCTGATTCAATACCTGCCGACTCACATGACTCAGGTCCAGGTTATCCACCAACACACGGCCTGAGCTGGGATGGTAGAGACCACTGAGCAAACGCACCAGACTGCTCTTGCCTGCGCCAATGGGACCGAGCACCGCCACACGCTCACCCGGATGGATTTCCAACCTTTGGATCACGATGGCCGGCGGGTTTTGCCCATATGCAAATTTCACGTCATTGAGCACGAAGTGGCCCATCAATTGTTCTGGTGCAATGGGCGTTTCCACATCGGCGTAGTCGGTCTTGAGGTGATAGAGGCGCTCGAGCCCATCCAATGCGGCTTGGGCATGAGCATGTTGAACCAGCAAACCGGGCAAAGCCATCACGGGCTGAAGAATGCGACCACTCAGGATCGAGCAAGCAATGAGTGCGCCTGTGGTCATGTGGCCTTGCATGACGGCGACGGCACCGACCACCACCATGCAGGCGTAGCTGATTTGCTGAATGGAGGCCGCCATGTAACCCACACTCTCTTGCAAATGGCGCATGGCCAAGTCGTTGTGAATGGTCTGGGAGTTAACGCCGATCCAGCGCGACAAGAACTTCCAGCCTCCGGATCCAGCCTTGATGGTTTCAATGCCCTCGACCGCCTCCACAAGTAGACCTGTTTTGAGGTTGCTCAATGCAGCGCCCTCTTTGGCCTGGCGCATGATGCGGCGACGAATGGAAAACCCAAGCGCAATGGCTGCGGCTGCAAACACCAAAGGAACCCCAGCCACCAAGGGCGTACTGATGGATGCCACCACCACAATGAAGATCAACGCCATGGGCAAGTCGATGAGGGTGAAGAGCGTCGAGGCGGTATAAAAACCACGCACCTGTTCATAGCCCCGAATCTGAGCAGCCAAACTGCCGACCGACGGTGGCAACTGGTCCACCCTGAGCCTGAGCAAGCGGTCAAAGACCTCGCGCGACAAACGGCTGTCCATGCCAACGGTCACGTACTCCATGACGTTGGAGCGCGCGTACTTCATGGCCAGTTCGATCAGGATGCTCAACAACACCCCGATGGCCAGAATGATGAGGGTGTATTCGCTGCGGGTGGGGATCACCCGGTCATAGACCTGCATGGAAAACAGGGATGTGACCATGGCCAAAAGACCAATGAATGCCGATGCCAGGCAACTCTCGATGATTTCACTGCGATAGAGCCCAATCGTGGCTTTGACATGGGAGAAAAACCCAGGCTCTTTGGGCGTGCCACCGCCCCAGATGCCAAACCCAAGGGAAGTCGGAGGTCGCACTTGCAAATGGGCGCATCGCTTGATGAGTTCACCCTCAGACAAAGCCTGTTGCCCGGTCGGCGTCACCAGCACCCATTTGCCTTTGGCATCGCGATCGATCACCACACCCCAGCCGAATTCCTGCGTGTGCGCCACCAATGGCAGCAACGCTCGATCAGGTCTTCTCAGAAACTTGGGTGACGGAATGGACAGGTTTTTGCTCACGCCATTGAGTACCTTGAGTGAATCAAATGCAGTGAGTGAGGCCATGGCGTGCACCAATTGCTGCATGTCCATGCGCGCACCCTGCATCTGACCTAGACGCAAGAGCGTCCACTTCAGTTGCTCGTCCTCAGATGGCGCGGCAGGTTGGGGGTTGATGGTTTCGTTCATGGGTTAACTTACAAAGGGTTCAAGCCCAGGCGCACCTGGAGTCGATGCATGGCGCTGACCTGGCCACTACGGGCCTCAACCAATGCATATTCGTTTTGAGTGAGCTCGCGCACCGCATTCATGAGGTCAAGCCAGGACTTGCGGTTGGCCTCGAACTGGCGCTTGTATGAGACGAGGACGTTCTCTGAGCCCTTGACCGATTGCTCCAAAGACTTGATCCGGGCCGCCTGGCTGAAGAATTCCTCTTTGTCTGACCGCATCACCTGTTCAATGTCCAGGGCTGCGTGTTGAACCAGTTCTTGTGAACCTGCAATCCGTGTGGCCATGGCCTGCGCTTGCAGCGCCGTTGAAAACCCAGCGCCTGGCGAATAGCGCAAGCCGATGAAGGTCGACATGCCAGTGGCGTAGTCCACCCCATTCATGGTCTTGACCAGAGGCTGAACAGATCGCGCATACACGGTGGGTAAATTTTGCGCACGGACTGCCTCGTACTCCTTCATGGCTCGGTTGGCGTCCAGCCTGGCCTTGGCCACCAGGGAGCTCCTGAGCGCAGCCTCCTTGAGGTCTGCGTTGGTCATGAAGGTACCAAATGTGCTGAGGTGCTCCGAACCTGGCAACCCACTGACCCCCTCCACTCGTGCAACCAGCCCGCGCAGACCGGTATGACGCTCCAACTGCTGAATGGCCACCCTGGCTGTGTTTTGCGCTGTATCGAGTTCGACCTGGGTTTGCAGCAGGCGCGCATCCACGAGTTCGAGATCAATGGGTGGTGAAGCCTGTTCTGTCACCCGCCTTTGCATTTGCTTGCGGTATTCCTTCAAGCGGTCCATGGAGCGCAAGGCCACTCGCTCACGTTCCCTTGCACTCCACAGGAACTGCCATGCGCCAATGATTTGCAGCATGACATCTTGCTGTTGCAACTGAACTTTGACCAGGCTGGCATCGGCCAGCACCTGCGTATTGGCGATGCGCGCACTGAGCAAGCCGAAATCCCAGATCACTTGCTCGATCTGAACACTGCTCGAAGGGGTATTGCGCACACTGCCAGTATTTGATTCGGTGACCACACTCAGGGTTGGCCAGCGCTGGCGCTCGACCGCTTCGAGGTCCTGACCTGCCGCCTTGGCATCCAGGATGGCAGAGCGAATGCTGGGGTTTTCTGTCATGGCTGCGCGATACAGCTCTGCCAGGGTCAATCCCTGAGTGGATGCGGCAATGGGTATCGTTGCCGTGGGCGCAAGTTTGGGGGCAACCGTTTGCGCCCATGCCATACCGCCTATGCAGGCTGATGCACTCAATACACCGATTGAAACCACTTTTAACGATTGAAAAAACCGGAAATCAGTCAACATGAAGCCTGGGTGAATGAACAAATGAACCGCCCTTTTGGTAAAAAAGCAATTGCCAAGGGCACAAAGATCCTCAAATCCAGACGTAATGTCCTCTGTTTTTTATAACTTTATGAAGTATTTATTTGGTATATAGGAACCTTATTCCGCTAATGACCTTTATTATCAAAGGTATAAAGCCAAAATGGCATCGAAGATCTCGATTTATGGATCCCAAATTCACCAACCGCCAAAGAAATGCCCTGGTCAGCTTGGCCAAACTCCACTTGTGGGAGCAGAGTCAACTACGGCCGTTTGAGACCATGAGCGGCCAGTTCCTGTATTTCAAACTGGTTCAGCAAACCTTGAGCGGAACGGATGCGCAACAAAGTCTTAAGGACATCCATTTCGACACCCAACTCAGCGAGCGCGCGATCCGCCTCAAGGTGCGTGAATTTGAGGAAATGGGCCTGATCCAATCGGTCCCCAATCAAAGCGACAAGCGCGCACGGCAACTCATCCCCACCAGCCAAATACTGGCCTTGATTGAACAGCACGCCAATGCGTTCGAGCAGGTATTCGCCGAGAACCTGCTGGTGATTGAGAAAAACAACGATCAGTAAGTTTCGAGGTGCAGTCGCCCTTCGCGCTGCATTTGGCTTCCAACGGCATCCCAATCCAGATTCGCCCCCTGAGCAATGTCCCTGAGGGCTTGAAGCACACCCTCCTCCATGGCCTTGAGGCCACACACATAAATGTGGGTCTGGCCATCCTTGAGCAGCTCGGCCAAATCAGCTGAGCGCTCGCGCATGCGGTCTTGCACATAGCGACGCGGCTGACCAGGTGTGCGTGAAAACGCAAAGTGGATGTCGATGAAGTCCTTGGGTAGTTTTTGCAAAGGGCCAAAGTAAGGCAGCTCCTGCTGAGTGCGTGCGCCAAAGAACAGCATCAAACGCCCGCCTTCGAATTTGCCGCTGGCACGCAAACGTCGACGCCATTCGGTCATGGCGCGCATGGGAGCGCTGCCCGTGCCGGTGCAAATCATGATGATGTGGCTCTTGGGGTGATTGGGCATGAGGAAGCTCGAACCAAAAGGCCCAATGACCGAGACCGTGTCGCCAACTTGCAAATCACACAAATAGTTGGAGCACACACCGGGCGGGTGACCTTCTTCTGCACGTACCCGCTTGACCGTGAGCGAGGCGTTGTTGTAAGCCGCGCGCTCACCATTGCGAGGCGAAGCAATGGAGTACTGCCGAGCGTGATGGGCTTTGCCGCTGGCATCCACGCCGGGCGGAACCACGCCAATCGATTGACCCTCGAGCAAAGGGAAAGGCATGACGCCAAAGTCCAGCACGATGTGGTGCGTTTCGTTTTCAGTGCCCGCCTCGTTGACCTGCACATTGCCCACCACGGTGGCCTTGAGTGGGGCCTTAGGGCCATGCAGGTTGGTGTAGGCATGCGCAGCAGACCAGGGCGGCAGCGTGGCGTTGTAACTTGGGGTTGCAGCCGAGGTGGTGGTGGCCGAGCTCGACACGCTGGCCACGGGGCTGCTGGGCTGGGCTGCTGCGGACGTGGCGTCAGCGGGTTCACCGTGCTGCGCCCAGTCCGCATCGCTCAGAGCTGCTGGCAACTCGTCCCAGCCCAATTGCTCCTCCACCGTGTAAGGGCGTGAGGTGGGCACTTTTCGCCAGTTGTCAATGGAGCCCGTGGGGCAAGGTGGCACGCACGCCATGCAATGGTTGCAGACATCGGCCTTGACCACGTAATTGCGCGAATCGTGCGTGATGGCACCCACCGGGCAGGTGGCCTCGCAGGTGTTGCAACGAATGCAAATTTCGGGATCGATCAAATGCTGTTCCAACACCTCGCTCATGGCGACTCCTCTCAGTTAAAGCGCACGTACTCGAAATCAACCGGCTGGCGGTTGATGCCCATGGCGGGCGGGGCAATCCAGTTGGCGAATTGTCCAGGCTCGACCACGCGACCCATCAGGCTGGCCACAAAGGCGCGATCGGCGGCGCTGGGCAACCATTCGTCCTGACGGGCTTGCCACTCGGCTTCGCTCACAACCTGTCCCTCGGGGCTCACTTTGATGCCGGCCAAGGCACCAATGTTGCGATGGAAGGCCTTGTGCGGCACTTTGAGGCGCACGGGAATGCCCGCCTTTTCAATGACCTTGTTCCAGCGCTCCACGCCACCCACGGAGTCCTTGATGTAGTCATCGCGCAGGACTTCGTTGAGGGCATTGAGCAAGGGGACTTCTTTTTCACGCAGCTGGCCGTCGCGCACTTCGAGCACCCTGTAGTGGTCGTTGCGCAGTTGATGGTCGTCCGTGCGCTTACCTTCTTCGTAGCGACCCTTGAGGCCAGTGGTGTAGAAGGTGGCCGCGTTGGAAGACTCGTCAGCGCCAAAGAGGTCAATGGTCACGCTGAAGTGGAAGTTGAGGTAACGCTGCAAGGTGGGCAAATCGATGACCCCCGCTGCGCGCAGCTTGGCCACGTCATCGGTCTTGAGCTCGTTCATCACCTGGCAGGTGCGCTGGATCACGCGCGAAATGCCCGACTCACCCACAAACATGTGATGCGCCTCTTCGGTGAGCATGAACTTGGTCGTGCGGGCGAGCGGGTCAAAGCTGGACTCAGCCAGGGCACACAACTGGAACTTGCCATCGCGGTCGGTGAAGTAGGTGAACATGAAGAAAGACAACCAGTCAGGCGTTTCCTCGTTGAAAGCCTCCAGGATGCGGGGGTTGTCTTTTTGGCCGCTGCGACGCTCGAGCAAAGCCTCGCCTTCCTCGCGACCATCGCGACCAAAGTATTTGTGCAGCAAATACACCATGGCCCACAGGTGGCGACCTTCTTCCACATTCACCTGGAAGAGGTTGCGCAAATCGTATTGGCTTGGCGCAGTCAAACCCAGGTGGCGCTGCTGCTCCACGGAAGCGGGCTCGGTGTCGCCTTGCGTCACGATGATGCGGCGCAAGTTGGCGCGGTATTCGCCAGGCACATCTTGCCAGGCCTCTTCGCCGAGGTGATCACCAAAATGGATCTTGCGGCCTTGTTCAGCGGGGTTGAGAAAAATGCCCCAGCGGTAATCGGGCATCTTCACATGGCCAAACTGAGCCCAGCCCTGCGGATCCACGCTCACCGCAGTGCGCAGGTAGACATCAAAATTTTGCGAACCATCTGGTCCCATGTCTTGCCACCAGCTGAGGTAATTGGGCTGCCACTGCTCCAAGGCGCGCTGCAAAGTACGGTCTTCGCTGAGATTGACGTTGTTGGGAATCTTTTCGCTGTAGTTGATGCTTGACATGTTGAAAGCTCCTGTTTGGGATTGAGTGGATGGATTGGGGTGCAGGCTAGGGCGAGTCCGGTCAGACCCGCCGTTGGCTCACACCCGGTTCCAATCGAATGCAGCCTTGTCGCCCTTGCCATAGACCTTGAGCGCACCTTTGTCGCCCACTGCGTTGGGGCGCTGGAAGATCCAGTTTTGCCAGGCCGTGAGACGGCCAAAAATCCGGGTGACCATGTTTTCTTTGCCGTTAAAGCGCAGGTTGGCCTCCATGCCGGTGAGCGCATCGGGCGACATGGCCACACGCTCTTCGAGCGCAATGCGAACCTCGTCAGCCCAATCGATGTCATCCGGCGCGGCAGTGACCAGGCCCAACTGGAAGGCCGCATCGGCATCCAGTGCCTTGCCCACCACGGCGCGCACGGCTTCGAGCGCTGGCAATTCGTCGTAGAAGCGCCGACCGAGGCGGCTTTGCCCCGTGGCCATGGGGTAGGTGCCAAAGTTGAGCTCGCTCACCTGCACATGCGGTGCTTTCTCGGGCGAATCGGGCAAGGCCAAGTGATAGATCCGGTCGCAGGCAAGTGCCAGCTCGAGGTAGGTGCCGGTGAAGCACGAACCCTCTTCAACCAGTGCAAAGAGGCTGCGCGAGGACACATCGAGCCGGCTGAGTGTGCGGCGCAACAAGCCCAGGGTCTGACGCACAAACCAGTGCTGGGCATGGGCTGCCAAGAATGCATCCATGGCCATGACCGCCTGGGCATCGCCCTGGGTTTTGATCACCCACACGCCCAGGTCAGGTTCATTGGTTCGCATGTGCAAGATGGCATCGTCAAGTTCGCGTGCCATTTGCAACACGCTCCACTTGGATCCCAAAGCTTGGGCGGCATCGCCGTTGGCGGGCATGGCACCACGGGGCGCATGGATCACCCAGGTGGCCGTGCGGTGGGCGCGGTCTATGGCGATCTCCACATGCTCATAGCGCACCGAGTTCTCGCTCAGTGTGCGATCGAGGGCAGCCAGAGCCACGCCTTGAGCCTGGTTGGGGCGGTCGCTTTTCGCAGCCAACGCAGCGGCGCGTTCCTTGACCTTCTCGGCAAAGGCTGCGGGCTTGGCAATGTCGTCCACCAGGCGCCAGTCCTTGGCCTTTTGGCCGCGAATGCCTTCATTGGTGGTGCAGAAGATGTCGGCCAAGTCGTGGCGCACATGGCGCTTGTCCGTCACGCGGGTGAGGCCACCGGTACCCGGCAATACGCCCAGCAGGGGCACTTCGGGCAGGCTCACCGAGGACGAACGGTCATCGATCAGCAAGATTTCATCGCAGGCCAAAGCCAACTCGTAACCACCACCAGCACAAGCGCCATTGACGGCGGCCAGGAATTTCAAGCCGTCATGGGTCGAGGAGTCTTCCATGCCGTTGCGGGTCTCATTGGTGAACTTGCAAAAGTTCACCTTCCAGGCATGGCTGGACAAGCCCAGCATGAAGATGTTGGCGCCCGAGCAAAACACCTTGTCTTTGAGGCTGGTGATGACCACGGTCTTGACACTGGGGTGCTCAAAGCGCACGCGATTGATCGCGTCATTGAGCTCGATGTCCACGCCCAGGTCATAACTGTTGAGCTTGAGTTTGTAGCCCGGGCGCAGGCCACCGTTTTCATCAAAGTGGGCGGCCAGCGTGGCCACTTCACCGTCCACGCTCAGCGTCCAGTGCCGGTATTGGCTGGGATGGGTTTGGTACTCCACGCGATCTTGGGAAGCGACTGCAGTCATGGATGTCTCCTGGTGTGTTGAGGGTGGGCTCATGGCCCCACGACATGAATTAAAGTGCATCATACGTAGGCACCACTGCTTGTCAATGCATTTTTTTGCAGTTTTTCAACTTTTTGGGCCAATGAATCCCTTTTGCTGATCAAAACCGCGCTTGATCAGGGTAAATACGGGGGGATCAGGCCAGCCGGGGCGCGAGCAAGGCCAACAAGGCCTGAAAGGCCTGCTGGGTGGTCTGTTGGCTGGTCATGAGGCTGAAATCGGCCTTGGCGTAGAAGGCTGCGCGGCCTTGAAGAATGCGCCGCAAGTCGTCCATGGCCTCGGGGTTGGCCGCCATGGGACGGGTGTCGCCTTGCGCGAGCACACGCCCCATGTGGTCTTCAGGCGTGGCTTGCAGCCAAACGGTGAGGCAATGGGACAGCAGGTACTGGAAATTGTCCGGGTCAGACACCAGGCCACCAGGCGTGGCGATCACCGCTTCGGGCATGCTCTGGAGCGCCTCTTCCAGCGCACGGCGCTCATAGCGCCGGTAGGCGAGTGGCCCATACAGGGAATGGATTTCACTGGTGCTGCAACCGGCCAGCGCTTCCACCCTCAAGGTCAGTTCCACAAAAGGCCAACCCAGGGTTTGGGCCAAGAGCTTGCCCAAGGTGGATTTGCCCGCTCCGCGCAAGCCAATCAGGGCAATGTGGCGATTGCGTTGGGCATGGTCGGCCTGCTCCTGCAACAAATCGGGCAAAGCCAGCCTCACCTTTTGCAATTCGGTCTCACTGCGCTGAACCAAGGCCTGACGCAACATCAGCCATTCGGGCGAGGAGGTGGTCACATCCCCAATCAGCTCCGACAAGCTGCACCCCAGTGCCTCTGCGACTTGCAAAAGAATGAGGATGGAAGCGTTGCCCGTGCCGCTTTCGAGGTTGGCCAAGTGGCGTTCAGACACCTGCGCGGACTGCGCCACCGCCCGACGCGTCAAGCCCCGGCGGGCACGCAAAAGGCGAAGCCGCTCCCCCAGGGCATCTAAAAAAGGGTGGCGTGAAGAAGCATCCGAGTCAGTCATGCATGCACTTTAATGCATAACCACGGCATCACGTCTTAGAGATCTTGATGGTGGGGAAGGCGCGCTTGTGGTCCGCCGACACCTCACCCACGCGCGCCCACACGGCGCGGGCAATGTCGAGGTAATGCGCGCTCAAAGGCCCTTTGGGGTCTGCGACCACAGTGGGCTGGCCTGAATCGGCTTGTTCACGGATGCGGATGTCCAGCGGCAAGGCACCCAGCACCTGGGCACCAATGTCCTTGGCCAGGCGCTGCGCCCCGAGTTGCCCAAAGATGTGCTCCTCGTGCCCACACTGGCTGCAAATGTGAACAGCCATGTTCTCCACCAACCCCAGGATGGGCACGCCCACCTTTTCAAACATGGCCACGCCCTTGCGGGCATCGATCAGCGCCAAATCCTGCGGAGTGGTGACGATGATCGCGCCCGTGAGCGGCACGCGCTGGCTGAGCGACAACTGGATGTCCCCAGTGCCCGGTGGCATGTCGACGATGAGCACATCCAGGTTGTCCCACCGGGTTTGGTGCAAAAGCTGATCCAGGGCTTGCGAAGCCATGGGGCCACGCCAGATCATGGCCTGGCTGGGTGGCACCAGAAAGCCAATCGACATCAGTTGCAGGCCATGGCGCTGCATGGGCAACATGAATTTGTCGTCCTGGGTTTTGGGCTTGCCCTCCACCCCGAACAACACGGCGAGGCTGGGGCCGTAAATGTCCGCGTCCAGAATGCCCACACGGTGGCCCAGTTGGCTCAAGGCCAAGGCCAGATTGGCCGCAGTGGTGCTCTTGCCCACCCCACCCTTGCCCGAGGCCACGGCCACGATGTGCTTGACACCCGGCAGGGGCGGCAAGCTGGGGCGAGGGGGTTGATCGCTCTGGGGTGCGGTGCTCATGGCTCTTCCTTGAGTGGGCAGTGACAGGTGAAAGCGGGCAAGTGTATCGGCGTGCCTAAAATCCGCCCTTTCTCAAGGATCATTGCCACATGTCCCAGCGCCAGCTGTTTGTCACCACCGCCCTGCCCTACGCCAACGGGAAATTCCACATCGGCCACATCATGGAGTACATCCAGGCCGACATCTGGGTGCGGTTCCAGCGCATGCAGGGTCATCAGGTGCATTTCGTGTGCGCGGACGACGCGCATGGCGCGCCCATCATGATCGCCGCCGAGAAGGCCGGCAAAACGCCCCAGCAGTTCGTGGCCGACATCGCCGCTGGCCGCAAGCCCTATCTTGATGGCTTTCACATTGGCTTTGACAACTGGCACAGCACCGACGCCCCGGAAAACCACGAACTGGCTCAGTCCATTTACAAATCGCTCAAGGCCAGCGGCCTCATCGAAACGCGCACCATCGAGCAGTTCTTCGACCCGCAAAAGAACATGTTCCTGCCCGACCGGTTCATCAAGGGCGAATGCCCCAAATGCGGCGCCAAGGACCAGTACGGCGACAACTGCGAGCAGTGTGGCGCCGTTTACTCGCCCACCGAATTGCGCAACCCCTATTCAGCCCTGTCGGGTGCCACGCCGGTGCTCAAGCAGTCCGACCATTTCTTCTTCAAACTCTCTGACCCCCGATGCCTCGAGTTTTTAAAGCAGTGGACCACCAGTGGTGCCGTCCAGCCCGAGGTGCTCAACAAGATCAGCGAATGGATAGAGCCTGGCGAAGACGGCAAACCCAAGATGGGCGACTGGGACATCTCGCGCGATGCGCCCTACTTTGGCATCGAAATCCCCGATGCACCCGGCAAGTACTTTTATGTGTGGCTGGATGCACCCATTGGTTACCTCGCCTCGCTGAAAAACCATTTCGACAAGGGCGGCGCCAAAGCCATGGGCGAGCCGCGCAGCTTTGAGGCCTTCATGGCCGACCCCAACGTGGAGCAATACCACTTCATCGGCAAAGACATCATCACCTTCCACACGCTGTTTTGGCCGGCCATGCTGCACTTCAGTGGCCGCAAGGTGCCCAATGCCGTGCATGTGCATGGCTTTCTCACCGTGAGCGGCGAGAAGATGAGCAAGAGCCGGGGCACGGGCCTGGACCCGCTCAAGTACCTCAATCTCGGCATGAACCCCGAGTGGCTGCGCTACTACATCGCCGCCAAACTCAACGGCCGCAACGAAGACGTGGACTTCAACCCCGACGACTTTATGGCGCGCGTCAACGCCGACCTGGTGGGCAAGTACATCAACATCGCCAGCCGCGCGGCGGGTTTCATCAGCAAACGCTTTGGTGGCCAACTGGGCAGCGTCTCTGCCGATGGCGACGCCCTGCTGGAACACCTGCGCGATGCCTTGCCAAGCGTGGCCCAGCACTATGCCCAACGCGACTTCGCACGCAGCCTGCGCGAGATCATGCTCCTGGCCGATCGCGTGAACGAATACGTGGATGCCAACAAGCCCTGGGAGCTGGCCAAGCTCGACGGCATGGAAGGGCGACTGCACGATGTGTGCACCACCTGCATCGAAGCCTTCCGGGTGCTTAGCGCCATGCTCAAGCCCGTGTTGCCGCAACTGGCCACCCAGATCGAGGCCTTCTTGAACATCGGAGCGATGGACTTTCACAATGCCGCCCAGGCCTTGGGCAAAGGCCATGCCATTGGCGACTACAAACACCTCATGCAGCGTGTGGATGCCAAGATGCTCGATGCCTTGTTCGAGCCGCCCGCCCAGGCCGCTGGCGAATCGGCGCACAGCGCCACCGATGCCGTGCCAGGTGGTGAGCCCATTGCACCCACCATCACCATCGACGACTTTGCCAAGGTGGACTTGCGCATTGCACTCATTGTGAACTGCGAAGCTGTCGAAGGCTCCACCAAACTCCTGCGCCTGACCCTGGACGTAGGCGAAGGCCGCACGCGCAATGTCTTCAGCGGCATTGCCAGCGCCTACCGCCCCGAAGACCTGGTGGGCAAGCTCACCGTGATGGTGGCCAACCTTGCACCGCGCAAGATGAAGTTTGGGGTCTCCGAAGGCATGGTGCTGGCCGCAAGCCACGCCGACGAAAAAGCCCACCCCGGCATCCATGTGCTCAACCCGTGGCCTGGTGCCACACCGGGCATGCGCGTGAGGTGATGGACATGACCGTGTCGCGCTTCCAACCCAAACTGATTGAAGCCCTGCACGGTTACAACCGCGAACGATTCATCGCCGATGTGGTCGCAGGCCTCACCGTGGCCGCAGTGGCCTTGCCCCTGGCCATGGCCTTTGCGATTGCCTCGGGGCTGGATCCCGCTGTGGGCCTCTACACCGCCATCGTGGCGGGTTTTTTGGTGTCCCTCTTTGGCGGCAGCCGCGTGCAAATCGGTGGTCCAGCGGGCGCCTTCATCGTGGTGGTCTATGGCATCGTGAGCCAATACGGCGTGATCAACCTGATGCTGGCCACGGTGGCCTCTGGCCTGGTGCTGCTGCTCATGGGCTGGTTTCGTTGGGGCACCCTCATCCGCTTCATCCCGGTGGCGGTGGTGATTGGGTTCACCAATGGCATTGCGGTGCTCATCGCCGCATCGCAAATCAAAGAGTTGCTGGGTTTGCGCATGACCATGCCCGCCGACTTTGTGGGCATCGTGCAAGCCGTGTCCCACCATGCTCACGAGTGGAATCCGAATGCCACACTGATGGTGCTGAGCCTACTGGCCTTTTTGCTGGTGTGGCAGCACAAGCAACTGGCCCTGAAGTCCTTCTTGCAATCCCATGCGCCCTGGCTGGTGTGGATCACGAGACTGCCCGGCTCCATCGTGGTGCTGGTGGTGGGCACGGCCTGGGCACACTGGGGGCAATTGCCCGTGGACACCATCGGCAGCCGATTTGGCGGCATTGCGGCCAGCCTGCCTGCAGTGGCGGTGCCCGACTGGAACCTGAGCCACCTGCGTGAGCTGTGGATGCCCGTGCTCACCCTGAGCCTGTTGGGTGCCATCGAGTCCTTGCTGTGCGCGCGCGTAGCCGACAACATCACCGGCTGGCGGCACGACCCCAACCAGGAACTCATGGCGCAAGGCCTGGCCAATGTGATCACCCCGTTTTGTGGCGGCATGCCCGCCACCGGCACGATTGCCCGCACCGTGACCAACATCAAAAATGGAGCCACCTCACCCGTTGCAGGCATGACCCATGCGGTGGTCCTGCTGATGGTGCTGTGGGTGGCCGCGCCCTTGGCCAACGCCATTCCACTGGCTGCCCTCTCGGCCATCTTGCTGCATGTGGCCTACAACATGGGCGAGTGGCGCAAGTTTGCCGAGCTGCGGCAATTCCGCCTGCCCTACCGCGTGACCCTCATCGCCGTGTTCCTGCTCACCGTGCTGGTGGACTTGACGGTGGCCGTTCAGGTGGGCTTGGGCGCGGCGTGCCTGACCTTCATCTACCGCATCTCCAGCCTCACGCGCATGCACACCGTGCGCAGCGACGCACGCATCCAGATTCACGCCTTGCATGGCGCCTTGTTTTTTGCAGCGGTGCAGTTGCTCGAAGACCTGTGTGACCACCTGCCCGAGCAGGCCGTGGTGCTGGACTTCACCCACGTGATGTACCTGGACTCCAGCGGCATGGATGCCCTCATGCACCTCTCGACCGATTGCCATGTGCAAGGCGTGCAGCTCTACCTCGTGGGCTTGCAAGGCCAGCCACTGGACATCCTGCGTCGCACCGAGCAACTCCACGGCCTGCATGCCCACACCGGCTTGCCCGATGTGCCAGCGGCCTTGCAGGCGATGGCGGCCGCCTGAGCCTTAGCGCGCGACCCAGCCCCCGCACACGGGGAAGACCTGCCCCACAAAACAGTTGGCCGAGTCGCTGCACAGGTAGGCTGCGAAATCCGCATCCTCTTGCGCGCCCACCAGACGACCCAGCGGCACCTCGCGGCGCAAGCGTTCCTGGAACTTGGGGTTGTGTTGCACCTCGGGTGGAAAGTAGGTGGGGTTGTCGACAAAGTTCTGGGCAATGGCGTTGACCTGGACCTGATGCGGCGCGACCTCCACACCCACGGCCTGCACATAGGCCAGTTGCGCACCACGCGCTGCACTGTAGGTGGACGAACGCCGCATGCCACGCAAAGCTGAGGCACTGCCCATGACCAGGATCTTGCCCGCACGCCGCTCGATCATGGCGGGCAAGGCCGCACGGCACAGCCTGGGCAAAGGGTGGACCAGGGCATTGAAGGTGCGCGACCATTCGTCCTCGGTGACCGCCTGCGCCTCGGTGCTGGGCGCTGGCAGGGCCAGGTTGACCACCAGCACATCCAATGCCCCCGCCTTGGCCACCACGGCGCTGGGTTCGTGCGGGTCGAGCAAGGATTCGGTGCTGGCCACCACCTGGGCGCCATGGCGGGCAAAGGCCTCGCACAGCACAGGCCCCATGAATGCATCGGCGTGCGTGATGAGCACCCGCTTACCTTGAAGCAAAGGCTGAGTCATGAATTGGGTTTCCCTGTGTTGAAGCCTTGTGGCAAATGGCACTGATTAGAATGCATCTCCCCAAAAGGAAACCCGTCATGTCGTTTTTTCGTCGTCCCGATTACGTCTCTGAAGCCACCCAGTTCATCAACGACCTCAAGGCTGCCAAGCCCAGCCTCGAGGCCGAACAGCGCCAAGGCCGAGCCCTGTTGTGGGACCGCCCCCAGGATCGCCAATTGCAAGCCGAATTCAAAGCCTCGCGCGTGGCCCAAAAGCCCTACGTCTATGGCTCAGAATCCCACGGCACAGCGTGAGCCCCACACACGACATGGATGCCGACATGCAGACCCAACTGGGTGAATTGCCCGGTGTGGTCGATCAAGTCGCGCTGGCACGCCTCTATGGCGAGCCCTTGTTCAAGTTGCCCACCGACTTGTACATCCCGCCCGACGCCTTGCAGATTTTTCTCGAGGCCTTCCAAGGCCCGCTGGACTTGCTGCTCTACCTGATCCGCAAGCAAAACTTCAACATCCTCGACATCCCCATGGCGCCGCTCACCCGGCAGTACCTGAGCTATGTCGAAGAAATCCGCGCACAAAACCTTGAACTCGCTGCCGAATACCTGCTCATGGCTGCCATGCTCATCGAGATCAAGTCGCGCACCCTCTTGCCCCCCAAACATGTGGAAGACGGCAAAGAGCCTGAAGACCCCCGCGCCGAACTCGTTCGCCGCCTGCTCGAATACGAACAGATCAAGCTTGCCGCCTCGCACCTCAACGAAGTGCCCGTGCTTGGCCGCGACTTCCTGCGCGCCCAGGTCTACATCGAACAATCCCTGCAGCCGCGCTTTCCCGAGGTGGACCTGAGCGAGCTGCAAGCGGCCTGGGCTGACATCCTGCAACGCGCCAAACTCATTCAGCACCACAAGATCCAGCGCGAGAGCCTGTCGGTGCGCGAGCACATGAGTCTGGTGCTGCGCCGATTGCAAGGCCAGCGCTTCTTGCCCTTTGAAGCATTGTTCGACCCCAGCCAGGGTGTGCCCGTGATGGTGGTGACCTTCATCGCCTTGCTTGAATTGGCCAAGGAAGCCCTCATCGAAGTGACCCAGGCCGAAGCCTTTGCACCCATTTACATCCGGCTGGCCTACGCCCCCACCAACGCCTGAAGCATTGACTGCACTGCAGCCGTTTTGGCCTTGACCTAGCGAGACCCTTTGCCATGAGCGACACCACAGCCCCCTACGGCGCCTCTGCCGCAACCCCCACCCCACGCAAACCCGTGAGCCTGCCCCGCCTCAACGACATGCGTTCGCGCGGCGAAAAAATCACCATGCTCACCGCCTACGACGCCACCTTTGCCGCCGTCGCCGATGCCGCTGGTGTGGAATGCATTCTGGTGGGCGATTCGCTGGGCATGGTGTGCCAGGGCTTGAGCTCCACCGTAGGCGTCACGCTCGACACCATGCGCTACCACGTCGACAGCGTGGCACGCGGGTTGCGCCGCGCCCAAGGCACGGCCTGGATCATTGGCGACCTGTCCTTTGGCAGTTAGCACGGCTCCAGAGAACCCGCTTTGCGCAGCGCCACCGTGCTCATGCAAGCCGGTGCGCACATGGTCAAACTCGAAGGCGGTGGCTGGACCACCGAGACCGTTCGCTTTCTGGTCGAACGCGGCATCCCTGTGTGCGCCCATTTGGGCTTGACGCCCCAGACCGTTCATGCGCTGGGCGGCTACCGTGTGCAAGGCCGAGGCGACGCGGGTGCTGCCCAACTGCGCCAGGAGGCCCTGGCCCTGCAAGACGCGGGCGCGGCCATGCTGGTGCTGGAGATGGTGCCCGAGCCCCTTTCAACCGCACTGACGCAAGACATGCCCCGCTGCCACACCATTGGCATTGGCGCGGGCAATGGCACGGCTGGCCAAGTGCTGGTGATGCACGACATGCTGGGCGTGAACCTGGGCAAGAACCCCAAGTTCGTGCGCAACTTCATGCAAGGCCAGGGCAGCGTGCACGCCGCCATCAGCGCCTACGTGGCCGCCGTGAAAGACGGCAGCTTCCCTGACAACGCCTTGCACGCCTGGTCCTGAGCCCCAGGCCATTTGCCCATGCTCATCGTTCACACCATTGCCGACTTGCGACGCGCCCTCGAGCATGCCCGCGTGCGCACCTTCGTCCCCACCATGGGCAACCTGCACGAAGGTCACCTGAGCCTGCTGCGACAAGCCAAGCCCCTGGGCGATGTGGCGGTGGCCAGCATTTTTGTCAACCGCTTGCAGTTTTTGCCCCACGAGGACTTTGATAGCTACCCGCGCACGTGGGAGCGCGACTGTGAGCTGCTTCGTCAAGTGGGCTGCGATGTGCTCTTTGCCCCAACCGAGAAAGACCTCTACCCCGAACCCCAGGGCTATAAAGTGCACCCGCCAGCAGAGCTGGCCGACATCCTCGAAGGCGCATTCCGACCCGGATTTTTTGTCGGGGTGAGCACCGTGGTGCACAAGCTCTTCAACATCGTGCAGCCCCAAGTGGCCGTGTTTGGCAAGAAGGACTACCAACAGCTCATGGTGATTCGCCGCATGGTGCAACAGATGGCGCTGCCCATCGACATCGTGGGCGGCGAAACCTGCCGCGCTGAAGACGGCCTGGCCTTGAGTTCACGCAACGGCTACCTGAGCCCGCAGGAACGCGCCGAGGCCGTGCAACTGTCGATGGCCTTGAAGGCCTTGGCCGCTGCCGCACGGGCAGGCAATGCGGCTGGCCAGCTGGATGCGGCGGCCTTAGAGGCCGTGGCGATGGAGACCTTGCGCGCGCGCGGATGGCAACCCGACTACATGACCCTGCGCAAGCAACATGACTTATCGCCCGTGAGCGGCGTTTGCCATGAGCCGCTGGTGGTGCTGGGTGCGGCCAAGTTGGGCAAGACGAGGTTGATTGATAACCTGGAGGTGTGAAGCCTCTTCAGGCTTTAGACCGGATGCGC
>JACCEA011425019.1_pt1 | contig 71002 bp, 52 predicted proteins | sample 7449851 | NCBI WGS metagenome assembly JACCEA01 (sample SAMN15323453, study PRJNA562643) | freshwater metagenome | isolation source: river surface water | place: USA:Blue River Watershed | collected 2017-08-18 | reverse complement strand
TCCGCATCCTGTCACGCCTCGCCGCCGACGGCAGCGCGTGGCGCGACACGACCAGCGCGGGCAAGGCGCTCACGCCGCTCGCCGACGCGCTGCTCAACCACGCCGAACCGGGCGACCACAACCAGGCCATGATGGAGCTGGGCGCCACCGTTTGCACGCGGCACAACCCGCTTTGCACCGTGTGCCCGGTCCGCGCCTTCTGCGCCGCCTGCGGAGCGGGCGAACCAGAGGCCTATCCGCGACTCGCCGCGAAGACCATCGAGTCGCGCACCGTGGTCCGCGCCTGGTGCGTCCGCCCCTCGGACCAGGCCTTGCTCCTGCACCAGACCGACTCCGCCGCGCGCCGCCTTGCCGGACAGCACGAACTCCCGTCGTCGGACCAGCTCGGCCTCGAACCGGGTTTGATCGAGAAAAAGGAGACGCTGCTCGCCGTGAAAAAACGCGGCATCACGCGCTTCGCGTTCACCGAGCCCATCCACGAGTTCGACGCCGCCCGGCTGCCCGCCGTGTTGCCCGCGGGCTTGGTCTGGGTGCCGCTTGATCGGCTCGAATCCGTGCTGATGTCCGGACCGCATCGCCGCTGGGTTCGCGAATTGCTCGCCCGACGCGGCTGAAAACCGCGCCCGATCCGACGACGGTCAAAACCCGTCTCCAGCCCGGCCGGTTGGCCCGCGAACGCAGGCGTTCTCAGCCGAAACGCTTCGCCATGAGCGCTTCCACCCTAGCCTTGGACGAGGCGACGTCTTCGGTGGAGACACGGGGGCTAAGCTCGAGCGTGAGCAGATGCTCCGGACGCCAAAACTGGCTGATCATGTCGAAATCGATCCGTCCGGCGCCCACCGGCTGATGGTCCTTCCCCGCGGCGGAGACGTCGTGTAAATGGAAGCCCAGCAGCCGGCTCGCGTTGCGCTCCAGATGGACGCGGTGGTTGATCAAGCCCATGCCCTCCTTGATGTCGGCGTGGCCCGTGTCGTGCCAGTAGCCGCAAGGCGTGTCGGCTGGCAGCCCCTCGAAGAACGAGGGGAAATCGTCGTCCAAGGGCAGCTCCTCGAACTTCTCGCGGTTTTCACAGCCCAAGGACACGCCGCGTTCGCGCGCATAGGTCGAAATCTCGCCAAGGCTTTTCTGGACCTGCTTCCAGAACGGCCCCATGCGACCCCGCAGTTTCTCACAGGATTTTCGCAACACGCCTTGGTAACGCGCATCGGTCGCGACCGCGGTATCCGGCGCGTTTTTCAGGTAGGCGTGGAGTTTCCGACCCGGAGGAAACAACCAGAATTTCACGCTTCCCAGATGCAGGACCACGACCCGCGCCTTCACCTGGGAGGCGAAGTCGATCGAACGCTTGGTATGCCGCAACCACTGGTCGTGCTCCCGACGATCCTCCTGCGAGGGTTCGAACAGATTCGGAGCCGCCTGGGTCACGCCCGCCGGCAAGGGACAAAAATTGTGCGTGGAGCTGATCTTGATCAGCCCCTCTTCCACCGCCTTCAGGATGCCGGGCACCAACACGATGCGGATGCCATGACTCAATTCCGCGTGGGTGAACCCCAAGGCGGCGATTTCATGCAACATCGCATACCCGTCGTGATGACGGAACGAATTCCAACAGGTCGAAAGGGCGAGGATCGGCTTCAAGGGGACGGCGAGCGAATAAAGGTGTGCAACGCAAACGGCAGGCGTTGCTCTCGCAACATGTAAAAACAAAAAACCGCGCGAGCTGGTTGCGCAAGCGCGGTCGTTAAGACCAACTTAACCGGCGGGCTGCCGGCCAAGAGCGAATTACTCGGCGTAGCGGCGGCGCAGCATCTGGGTGAAGGCCTGGACCTTCTCCTTGCGACGGCGGCGCTCGGTGGGCTTCTCGTAGTAACGCTTCGCGCGGACATCCTTGATGATGTTCTCACGCTCGAGCTTCTTCTTCAGGCGGCGCAGGGCGCGGTCGACGGGCTCGTTTTTGCGGATTTTGATCTCGATGGACATGATGAAAGGGAGGGCTCGGAGTTGGAAAAAGTTGAGAAGCAACCGGCCGCCTCCGCCCCCGTCAACGGCTTTTTTGCCCGGCCTGCATATCCGCAGCGTCCGCGCTTGCGCGCCTCGGGCCCCCGCCTCTCCTTCGCCCCATCGTGTCGATCGCCGCCTCAGACTTCGTCCACCTCCACGTCCACACCGACTACAGCCTCCTCGACGGCGCCTGCAAAATCGACCGCCTCATGAAGCGCACCGTCGAGCTCGGCCAACCCGCCGTCGCGCTCACCGACCATGGCAACATGTTCGGCGCCATCGAGTTTTTCAACGCCGCCAAGTCCAACAACCTCAAGCCCATCGTCGGCTGCGAACTCTACCTCGCCCCCGGCTCCCGTCTCGAAAAATCCGGAAAATCCGAGGACGGCAAAAGCTACTACCACCTCGGCGTCCTGGCCAAGAACCTCGAGGGCTACCAAAACCTTCTCAAGCTGGTCTCCGACTCGCACCTGCAGGGCTTCTATTACAAGCCTCGCACCGACCTCCCCACCCTCGCGAAATACGCCAAGGGCCTGATCGGCTTCACCGGCTGCCTCGCCTCCGAGGTCTGCCAGCATCTCATGCGCAACCGCGAGGAGGAGGCCGACGCCGCCTGCGCCCGCTACGTCGAGATTTTCGGCCGCGAAAACTACTTCGTCGAACTCCAGGACCACGGCATCCCCGAGCAGCGCCACATCATTCCCGGCCTCCTCCGCCTCGCCGAAAAATACCAGCTAAAGACGATCTGCTCGAACGACGTCCACTACGTCAAGGAGTCCGACGCCTCCTCGCACGACACGATGCTCTGCATCCAGACCGGGTCGAAGGTCGCCGAGACGAACCGCATGAAGTTCGACTCGTCCGCCTTCTATCTGAAGTCCGCCGACGAGATGCTAAAACTCTTCGGCGAAATCCCCGAGTCGCTCACCAACACCCGCCTCGTCGCCGAGATGTGCGAGGTGAAGATCCCCTTCCCCAAGGGCTCCGAACGCTACCCGCGTTACCCGCTTCCCCCGGAGATCAAGGCCCGCAACCCCGAGCACCGCATCGCCGCGCACTCCTACCTGCTCGATCTCTGCGTCAAGGGCCTCAACCACCGCTACGGCCACGACTACCACGCCGTCGCCGCCCACCCCGTCGTCGCGGAGCGCCTCGCGAAACTCCAAAACCTCGCGCCCGGCCAAAAGCCCGCCCCGCCCGACTACTCCGGCCTCGCCCCCGACGAGTTGCTCGTCCTGCGCACCGGTTACGAGCTCTCCATCATCCACGTCACCGGCTTCGACGACTACTTCCTCGTCGTCTGGGACTTCATCAACTGGGCCCGCGAACACAAAATCCCCGTCGGCCCCGGCCGCGGCTCCGGCGCCGGCTGCCTCGTCGCGTTTCTCCTCGGCATCACCGACATCGATCCCATCCGCTTCGGCCTCCTCTTCGAGCGCTTCCTCAACCCCGAGCGCGTCTCGCCACCCGACTTCGACATCGACTTCTGCATGCGCCGCCGCGTCGAGGTCATCGACTACGTCCGAGAAAAATACGGCCGCGACTGCGTGGCCAACATCATCACCTACGGCACCCTCGGCGCCAAGATGGTCGTCCGCGACGTCTCCCGCGTGCACGACCTCCCCTTCGCCGAGGCCGACCGCCTCGCCAAGATGATCCCCGACGAGCTGAACATCTCGCTCGCCGACTCCCTCGCCAAGTCCGCGGAGTTGAAATCCGAATACGACCGCAACCCCGTCGCCAAAAAGATCATCGACCAGGGCCTCGTCCTCGAAGGCATGGTGCGCAACACCGGCAAGCACGCCGCCGGCATCATCATCACCGAGCAGCCCCTCGACGAGTTCGTCCCCCTCACCTCGCAAGAAGGCGACGTCACCGTGCAGTTCGACATGGGCGCCGTCGGCAAACTCGGCCTGCTCAAGATGGACTTCCTCGGCCTCAAGACCCTCACGGTCATCTCCGACGCCGTCGAAAACGTCCGCCGCACCGCCAAGCCCGACTTCGAGCTCGATTCCCGAGACCTCAACGACCCCAAGACCTACGAGCTCCTCAACGCCGGCAAGACCATCGGCGTCTTCCAGCTCGAGTCCGGCGGCATGCAAAGCGCCTCCCGCCAGGTCGGCATCTCCACCATCGACGACATCAACGCCATCTCCGCGCTCTACCGCCCGGGGCCCATGGCGTTCATCCCCGACTACGCCCGCGGCAAAAAGGACCCGTCCTCCATCGTCTACCCCCACCCGCTCCTAGAACCCGTGCTCAAGGAGACCTTCGGCATCATCGTCTACCAGGAACAGGTGATGGAGTGCGCCAAGGTCATCGGCGGCTACACCCTCGGCGGCGCCGACATGCTCCGCCGCGCGATGGGCAAGAAGGACGCCGAGGCCATGGCCAAGGAGCGCATCAAGTTCGTCGAGGGCGCCGGCCGCCTCCACAAGATCCCCGAGTCCAAGGCCAACGAGATCTTCGACCTCCTCAACAAGTTCGCGCAATACGGCTTCAACAAGTCCCACTCCGCCGCCTACGCCGTCGTCGCCTACCACACCGCGTATTTGAAGGCCAACTACCCGGTCCAGTTCATGGCCGGCGTGCTCACCGCCGAGCTCGGCAACGCGGAAAAGGTGTCCCACTTCATCGCCGAGGCCGAGGCCATGGGCATCACCGTGCTCGGCCCCGACATCAACGAATCGCGCGAAACCTTCACCCCCGTCTTCAAGACCCCCGACGCCTCCGACGCGGGCGTCGTCCGCTTCGGGCTCGCCGGCATCAAGGGCGTCGGCGAACAGGCCGGCCAGAAGATCATCGCCGAGCGCGACGCCAACGGCCCCTTCAAGGATTTCCGCGACTTCCTCCTCCGCGTCGACAGCCGCGCCCTCAACAAACGCGTCCTCGAGTGCTTGGTCGCCACCGGCGCCTTCGATTTCTCCGGCGCCGACCGCGAGGAACTCTACAACCTGATCGACGCCCACCTCGAGGCGCTCGGCGATCTCGTCCGCAAATACCCCGCGCTCCGCAAAAACGACGCCCCCGCCAAGCCCGTCGACACCGCGCCGAAAGCCGAGACCATCTCCTTCGACTTCGGCGTCGAACTCGACGCCCCCCAGCCCCCGCCGCCGCTCGACAAACTCCGCCGCGAACTCGACGAAGCTTTGCGCCACCGCAAACCCGCCGCACCCGTCGTAGCATCTCCGCAACTCGCCCCGCCATCCCGCCTCGGCGCCGCGCCCGCCAAACCCGCCGCGCCCGCACCGGCTCCGGCCATGCATGCCGACATGTTCGCCGCGCCCGCTCCCTCCGGTGGCCCCCAAGCAGGCGCTCCGGCCGCGCCCGCCAAAGGCAAAGCCGCCGAGAAAGTCGAAAAGGTCTTCAACTCCTCCACCCTCCTCCAATTCGAAAAAGAGCTCCTCGGCTTCTACGTGTCCGGGCACCCGCTTGACGCCTTCGCCGGCCTTGTCGAGGCCCTAGACACCTATCCCGTCACCGAACTCCTCGAGCAGGACGACCGCACCGAATTCCGCCTCTGCGGCATCGCCGGCTCGCTCCAAAAGAAACTCGCGAAGAAGGACAACCGCCCGTGGATGGCCTTCAGCCTCCAAACGCGCTCCGCCACCATCGGCCTAAACATGTTCGCCGACGCCTTCGCCGCCCACGGCCATGTCCTCGCGGAAAGCGCGCTTATCTGCGTCCTCGGCACCATCATCGTCGGACAGGAGGGCCCGCGCATCAACGTGAAGGAGGCGTATCCACTCCAGTCCTACACCACGGCCAACGTGAAACGCATCGGCTGGCTCCTCCAGCCCGAGCACCCGAAGCTCACCGAGTTCCTAAAACTTCTCCGCACCACGCTCGACCGCCACAACGGCGACACCCGCATCGATCTCGGCTTCGTCTTCGAAAACCGCGTCACCGCCCTGAGCGAGGCCAGCAGCGCCCTCGGCTTCCGCTTCAACCCCGACGCCTTCAAAGCCCTCCGCCAGCACCCCGCCGTCGCCGGCATCCAGGTCGAAACCCGCCGCCTCGAGCTCAAAAACGACCGCAAGTGGGGCCCAAAACGCGGTTGACCACTCCTCCACCCGTCTTGCCTAGCCGCATCACACGCTCATGTTTCGGTCGTCCATGAGTGCTCCCGTCGCCACCGATCATCTCCGCGCCGCCGAAGAAAAGCGGTTGGAGATCTATCGCGCGATGGAGCCCGCGGATCGCCTTCGCCAAGCCCTGCGCATGAACCGATCCATGCGCGAACTCATGGCCGCGGGCTTCCGCCAACGCCATCCCGAGTGGACCGAGCCGCAGGTCCTCCGCGCCGTCGCCCACCAGATTCTCCATGCTCGCACCGGATGAACTATCGCTGTTCGTCTCGCGCCTCGAAGCCAGCGGCGTGACCTACATGGTGACCGGCGCCACCGCCGCCATTCTCTACGGCCAGCCCCGCGTCACCAACGACCTCGATCTCGTTCTAGCCCTCGACGACACCGGCCGCGCCGCCTTGCTCGCCGCTTTTCCCGAGTCCGAGTTCTACGTCCCGCCCGAATCGGTGATCCGCGCCGAGCAAGCCCGCCCCTTGCGCGGTCATTTCAACATCATTCACCACGAGAGCGGATACAAAGCCGACATCTATCTAGCCGGCTCCGACCCGCTCCACGCCTGGGCGCTCCCGCTCCGTCGCCGCATTCGATGGACCGCCGATCTTTCGCTCTCGGTCGCCCCTCCCGAATACGTTGTGCTCCGGAAACTGGAGTTCTTCCGTGAAGGCGGCTCCGCCAAACACCCGGCCGACATCGCCACGATCCGCGCCATCACCGGCATCGATCATTCGCTGCTCGATCCCTGGCTCGACCGCCTCGGCCTCCACGATGTTTGGAACCGCGTGATCGCTTCCGCCTAGACTCCCCATGAAACCCTTCGACCTCATCGTTCTCGGCGGCGGTTCCGCCGGCTTCAACGCCGCCCGCGTCGCCGCCGACATGGGCAAACGCGTCGCCATCGTCGACGGCGCCAAGGAGCTCGGCGGCCTCTGCATCCTCAAGGGCTGCATGCCCTCCAAAACCCTCCTCCACGCCTCCGACCTGCTCCACCACACGAGGCACTCGACCAAGTTCGGCGTCCGTATCCCGCCCGGCGCCAAGATGGACATGAAGGCGCTCCACGCCTGGAAAAAACACGTCATCGCCGACTTCGCCGGCTACCGCGAAAAAGCGATGACCAACGCGAAGCGCTTCACGCTCTTCCGCTCCCACGCCCGTTTCCTCGATCCGCACAACGTCCAGCTCGCCGACGGCCGCAAACTCTCCGGAAAATTCTTCCTCGTCGCCACCGGCTCTCGCGTCTCCGTGCCCGCCGCCGTCCCCGGCCTCGCCACCACGCCGCAATGGACCAGCGATGACGTCCTTGACCTGGATTTCATCCCCAAGTCCGTGATCGTCCTCGGCGGCGGCATCGTCGCCTGCGAACTCGCCCAGTTCCTCGCGCGCATCGGCTCGAAGGTAACCCTAATCCAGCGCAGCAAAAACATCCTGCGCGACCACTCCCCCGCCGCTTCCGAAGTCGTGCAACAAGCCTTCCGAGACGAGGGCATCGACCTCCACACCGACACCAAGATCACGCTCGTCCGATCGCTCGGCGAGGGCAAAGGAGTCGAGGTCGTTTTCGACTCCGCCGGCAAAAAAACCGTCCGCCGCGCCGCACACCTCTTCAACGCCCTCGGCCGCGAGCCCAACATCGAGTCGCTCGACCTCGCCGCCGCCGGCGTGCGCCTCACCGACGAAGGCCGCGTGAAGGTCAACCGCTGGCAGCAAACCACCGCGCCCCACATCTACGCCGGCGGCGACGTCTGCGGCCCGCACGACATCGTGCACCTCGCCGTCGCCCAAGGTGAACTCGCCGCCCGCCACGCATTCGGCATCCCCGAAAAAGAACTTCGCCCCGTCGCGAAAACCCCGTTGCTCAACGTCGTCTTCACCGACCCTCCGCTCGCCACCATAGGCGCGCAGGAGTCCGAGCTCGTCGCCACGAAAAAGCCCTACCTCGTCGCCAGCTACCCATTCAACGACCACGGCAAATCCATCCTCATGGACCAGGTCCGCGGCTACGTGAAGGTCATCGCCGAACCCAAGCGCGGCCGCATCCTCGGTGCCGAGATCGTCGGCCCGCAGGCGGGCGAACTAATCCACTGTTTCACCGGCCCGATCACGCTGGGCGCGACCGTCCGCGATCTGCTTCGCGCCCCGTGGTATCATCCGACCCTCGCCGAGATCCTCACCTACCCGCTCGAGGAGATCGCGGAGAAGCTGCCCCGCTAATCCACTTGGAGGGCGGGCCGCCGTGCCCGCCGTAACGCCCCGAGGCGCGGACAGCGCCGCGCCCTCCAAAACCGGAGGGAACCGCCCCCGCCTCACCGCCGCTTCTGCGCCCGCCCGCGCGGATACTCCGAACCGCCTCCGCCCCGCCCGCCCTTGGATTTCTTCCCGCCGGCCTGCACCTGCGCCGCCTTGCGAAAGTCGCCCGAGCGCAGCGCGTTGATCTGGTCGCGCAGCACCGCCGCGCGCTCGAACTCCAGTCGGCCCGATGCCTCGGCCATCTCTTCTTCCAACTCGCGGACGACCGCCGCCACGTCCTCCGCGCTGCCTTCGGCCAGCGTGCCCGCCCCCTCCTCCACGCGTTCGCCGGACCCGTCGTAAACGTGGAGGCTTGTCTGCTGCGCGCGCTTCACGCTGCGCGGCGTGATGCCGTGCTCCGCGTTGTAGGCGAGTTGCTTCGCCCGGCGGCCGTTCGTCACCTCGATCGTGCGCTTGATCGATTCCGTCATCACGTCGGCGTAGAAAATCACCCGCCCCTTCTCGTGACGCGCCGCACGGCCCGCCGTCTGGATGAGCGAGGTTTCACTGCGCAAAAAGCCTTCCTTGTCCGCGTCGAGCACCGCGACGAGCGCCACCTCCGGCAGGTCGAGTCCTTCGCGCAGCAGGTTGATGCCGATCAACACGTCGAAATTGCCGAGCCGCAGGTTGCGCAAGATCTCCACGCGCTCGATCGCGTCGATGTCGCTGTGCAGATACTCGACCTTGATCTTCGCCTCGCGGAAAAACGCGGTCAGATCCTCAGCCAGTCGCTTCGTCAGCGTGGTCACGAGCACGCGTTCGCCGCGCTCCACCGCCTGCTTGCACTCCGCGATCAGGTTTTCCACCTGCCCTTTGGTCGGCCGCAACGTGATCTCGGGATCGACCAGCCCGGTCGGGCGGATCACCTGCTCCGCCACGACCGTCGAGCGCTCCATCTCGAACTTCGCCGGCGTGGCCGAAACGTAGACGATCTGGTCGGTGATCGACATGAACTCGTCGAAATTCTGCGGCCGGTTGTCCAAGGCCGAGGGCAGGCGAAAGCCGAAGTTCACCAGCACCGTCTTGCGCGCCTTGTCGCCGTTATACATGCCGCCGATCTGCGGCACCGAGGCGTGGCTCTCGTCGATCAAGAGCAGAAACTCCTTCGGAAAGAAATCGATCAGGCACAACGGCCGCTCCCCCGCCTCGCGGCCGGCGAGGTGGCGCGAGTAGTTCTCGATACCGTTGCAGAAGCCCATCTCCTGCAGCATCTCGAGATCGTAGTTGGTGCGCATCCGGATGCGCTGCGCCTCGAGCAGCAGGCCCTTTTCCTCGAACTCCGCGACGCGCTGGTCGAGCTCCGCCTTGATGCGCGCTACCGCCAGGTCGAGCTTGCCCTTGCTCGTCACGTATTGATTGGCAGGATACAGATCGAACTTGTCCAGCTTGCGCAGCACCTCGCCCGTCGTCGGGTCGAACTCGCTCAGCGCCTCGATCTCGTCGCCCCAGAACTCCACCCGCAGGCCGTGCTCGAGGTAGGCCGGCATGATGTCCACCACGTCGCCGCGCACGCGGAAGGTGCCACGCTTGAAGTCGTAGTCGTTGCGCGAGTAGATGTTGTCCACCAGGCGCTGGAGCAGGGTCTGGCGCGCCATGATCGCCCCGCGCTCGAGCGGGATGCGCAGCTCCTTGAAATCCTCGGGCGAGCCGAGGCCGTAGATGCACGACACCGAGGCGACCACGATCACGTCCTTGCGCGACACCAGCGAGCTTGAGGCCGCGATGCGCAGGCGCTCGATCTCCTCGTTGATCGACGAATCCTTTTCGATGAAGGTGTCCGAGGACGGCACGTAGGCCTCGGGCTGGTAGTAGTCGAAGTGCGAGACGAAGTATTCGACCGCGTTCTCCGGAAAAAAGTTTTTGAACTCCGAATAAAGCTGCGCCGCCAGGGTCTTGTTGTGCGAGATGATGAGCGTGGGCCGGTCGCGTGCCACGATCAGGTTCGCCATGGTGAAGGTCTTGCCCGAGCCGGTGACGCCGAGCAGCGTCTGGTGCTTGTTGCCCGCGAGCAGCGAGGCCGAGAGCGCGGCGATGGCCTGCGGCTGGTCGCCGGTCGGCGCGTAGTCGGCCTTGAGTTTGAACATTCCCATGGGCGTGCGGTGCGGAACCGGTTAAAGGAACCACTCCCCGCCGCGGCACAACCCAAAGCGGGAGTTAACCACTTATGCGGCGGTCCAATGGCCGCCCTCGGTTATGCGCAGGCGCAGCCTGCGGTGAAGTCAGCGGCGCTCGTTGAGCCGCCGCATCACGGGTTCAATCCACATCCGCTCCTCCCGCATCCCCGCGCTTGACTCCGCCCCCACCAAACCGCGAATGTCCTCGTTTTACCACACACCTCCCATGGGCCAACAAACCAACAAGCACATCAAGAAGAAGCGCCGCATCGCCTACCTCAAGCGCAAGAAGGAAGCCGCCAAGAAGGCTCCCGCCAAGAAGTCCGCCAAGGCCAAGAAGTAAGCGCGCCTTCCGCCAGTTTCAAAAACCGCGGCTCTCAGCAGCCGCGGTTTTTGCATTTCTAAAGCAGCCGTTTCCCGTCCTCCTTTCCTCCTCTTTCAATGAGCGTCAAAGTCTCCCTCGTCTCCCTCGGCTGCGCGAAAAATCTCGTCGATAGCGAAATCATGGTCGGCCACCTCCACCAGGCCGGCATGGAAGTCGTGCCCGATCAGGACAAGGCCGACGTCGTCATCGTGAACACCTGTTCGTTCATCGACTCGTCCAAGGAGGAATCGATCAACCACATCCTCGAGGCCCACGAGGCCCGCGGGATGAAGAAACGCCGCGCCGGGCAAAAACTCATCGTCGCCGGCTGCATGTCGCAGCGCTTCTCGAAGGAGTTGCCCAAGGAGATCCCGGAGGTGGACGCCTTCATCGGTCTCGACCAGATCACCAAGGTCGCCCCGATCATCGAGGAACTCACCGGCTTCAAGCGCCCGAAGGACGCCGCGCCGAAGAACTTCATCGAGGGCCGCAGCACCTACATCCCGGACTACGACACGCCGCGCTTCCGCCTCACCCCGAAGCATTTCGCCTACATCAAGATCGCCGAGGGCTGCAACCACCCCTGCGCCTTCTGCATCATCCCGCAGATCCGCGGCCGCCACCGTTCGCGCTCCGTAGAGAGCGTCGTCGCCGAGGCCCGCAAGCTCGTCGCCGAGGGCGTGAAGGAGATCAACCTGATCTCCCAGGACACGACCTACTTCGGCATGGATACCTGGGAACAGCGCCCCAATCCGCGCTCGCCCGTCGATTCCTCCCGCGGCACCGCGCTCACCACCCTTCTCCGCGAGCTCAACGCCATCCCCGGCGATTTCTGGGTCCGTCTCCTCTACACCCACCCCGCCCACTGGTCCGACGAACTCATCAAGACCATCGCCGAGTGCCCGAAGGTCGCCCGCTACATCGACATCCCGCTCCAGCACATCAGCGACAACATGCTGACGCGCATGCAGCGCGAGACGAACAGCCAATACATCCGCGACCTCATCGGCCGCATCCGCGCCGGCATCCCGGGCATCGCGGTCCGCACGACCTTCATCGTCGGCTTCCCCGGCGAGACCGAGGCCGACGTCGAGGAGCTCTGCGAATTCATCCGCACGACCAAGTTCGAGCGCCTCGGCGTCTTCCGCTACTCGCAGGAAGACGGCACCAAGGCCGCCAAGATGGAGGAGCAGCTCGCGACCAAGCTGAAAGACGCGCGCTACCACCAGACGATGTCGCTCCAACGCGAGATCGCCGCCGAGGTGAGCAAGAGCTACGTCGGCAAAAAACTTCGCGTGCTCGTCGAGGAGCCCGGCGTCGCCCGCGGCGAAGCCGACGCGCCCGACATAGACGGCCGGGTCTACGTGCCGCGCAGCCTGCCCGTCGGCCAGTTCGTCGAGGTCGAGATCACCGGCTACCGCGACTACGATTTGCTCGCGCTCCCGAAGGGCGAAAAACCCAAGGAGTTCAAGGTCGCGAAGCAGGCGCAGTAAGCGCCCTGCCCGTCGTTTCGCAGGGAGACGCCTCGCACGCTCCGTAAAAGTGGGCGTGAGTTTCCCCGCGCCCGATGCCCTGGGGTGGAGGGCGCGCCCGCACACCCCAAGTCCGCGGAACGATCCGCGGTCGATACCCGCTCAGCCCGCCGCGGTCGCGATCGGCGCAGGGACGGATGCAACCGCCGCAACCTCGCCCGCGCCGACTTCGCCGCCCGCCGCGTCGGGATTGTCGACGCTCGCCGTGCCGGTGAGCTGCACGAGCTCGCGCAGCGACACGAAATGCTGGCTGAGATCGAAGTCACCTTCTTGGCCGCCGACCACCTGGTTGAAGAGATTTTTCTTCGACGCTTTCAGCGCCTCGATGCGTTCCTCGATCGTGCCGGCCGTGACCATGCGATAGACGAAGACCGTGCTCTTCTGGCCGAGCCGATGCACGCGGTCCACCGCCTGCGCCTCGACCGCGGGGTTCCACCAGGGATCGAGCAGGAAAACGTAGTCAGCGGCGTGCAGCGTGATCCCCGTGCCCGCGGCCTTGAGCGACACGAGCATCGCCGCCGCGCCCTCCGCCGCCTGAAAGGATTGCACGGGCTTCTGACGGTCGAGCGTCATGCCGGTGAGCTCGTAGCGCGCGAGGTCGGGGAAGTTTTGCGCCAGCGCCTCCTTCACCCGGTCCAGCAGCATCACGAACTGCGAGAAGATCACGACCTTGTGGCCGCTGCCCACGATCTCGGTGAGCTTCTCCATCAGCAGCGCGATCTTGCCCGAATCGGCCAGCGGCGCCTTGCGCCAGGGCAGCATGTCCGGGTCGCAGCAGACCTGGCGGAGACGCGTGAGCAGGGCGAGGAAACCGAAACTCTTTTCGCGCATCGCGGCGCCGACATCGTCGCCGAGACGGGAAAGGCCTTCGTTGCAGATGCGGGCGTATTCCTCGCGCTGCACGTCGGTGAGCGGGCAGATGAGCTCCATCTCCTGCTTGGGCGGCAGCTCGGCCGCGACCTCGGCCTTGGTGCGGCGCAGCATGAAGGGCGCGAGTTGCGCGCGCAGGCGCGAGAGCGTTCCGGCCCGGTCCGCGACGATCGCGTTCTCGAAGGCCGTTCGCGACCCGAGCAGGCCGGGTAGCAGGTAACGGAAGATCGACCAGAGATCGAGCTGGCGGTTCTCCAGCGGCGTGCCGGACAACACGATGCGATGCGCGGCGCGAATCGCGAAGCAGGTCTGCGTGACCTTCGCGTCCGGGTTCTTGATGAACTGCCCCTCGTCGAGCACGGCGTAGGCGAACTTGTGCTTGGCCAGGATCGCGCGGTGCTTGCGGAGCTGCGTGTAGCTCGAGAGCCAGACGCAGGGCGCGGGGCGCGAGGAGAAATCGTGGCCGGTCTTGAGCACGTCCACCGGCAGCTCCGGGTGGAAGCGCGCGATCTCCTCCTGCCAGACGGGCACCACGCTCGCGGGGCACACGATCAGGCAGGGCAGATCATCGATGCGGCGCGTGGCCAGCAGCGTGATCACCTGAAGCGTCTTGCCCAAGCCCATCTCGTCGGCGAGCAGCCCGTGGCACCCCTTGTCCGCGAGGTGATGCATCCACTCCACGCCGCGCCGCTGATAATGGCGTAGACGCTCCGGCAGCACGGGCGCGACCTTGGGCCCCGCCAGCACGCTGTCGCGCCACGCCGCGAGCTCGGGCGAAAGCGTGAGCTTGAAGCGGGCGTCGTTAAACAGGGAAAAAATCAGGTAAGGCGACATCGCGCCTTCGCCGTGCGTCTCGGCCGCGCCCTTTTCCCACGAGCGCACGACCGCGAGCTTCTCCACCGGCAGGCTGACGATGCCCACGCTCGGCAAAATCACCGGCGTGGTGTTTTTGGTGGTGAGGGTCTTGACCTCCGCGTCGGTGAGCAGGCGCTCGCCGGCCTTGAAGATCCAGCGCAGGTCGAGCGCGGCGTCGAGGCCCGCGCCCTTGGCGCCGCGGCGCGTCGTGCCGGCGACGGCCTCGATGGTGATCTCCTGCGGCCCCTTGAGCAGCAGCGCGGAGGCGGCGTCGAGGTCGACGCCGAAAAGCTTTTTCCAAGCCGGAAGCGTGGACTTCAGGAAGTTCGGAATCTCCGCGACCGAGCCCATCAAGTAGGTGCCCGTATCCTGCCGATAAACGAAGTGCGACTTGCGCGCGTAGGAGGCGAGGCCGATGAGCTTCGCCCGTTCCCCCGAGCTCGCGTGCGGCACGTTCGGCTCGCGCGAAGCCGGCCCGAGCGCCGACACGCGGGACTTGTCCGAGGCCAGCCACCACGCGGAAAAGGTCAGCCCCTCGTCGGTCGTCGCGAAGGCCAGGAGCAAGGCTCGCGTGCCTTTCGCCAAGGCCGCCGCCCCCGCGCCGCTGGTCGCCGGCGCCCCGCGCGTCAAGCCCGCGGAGCCCATCGGCCGCGCGGACGACGCGCTCGCGGACGGAGTCGCCGCGCCGGGGGTGTTGACGGTTTTCCGCTCGATCGCCGCCGGAGCCGCGGGAACGGTCGCGGCCGTGGACGGCGCGGCGGGCACGGAAATCTCCATCGGGAAAGGGGGCAGACTTTCCGGAAGCGGCGAGATCTCGTCCGCCACCAGCTCCTCGATCTCGTGCAGACCCGCCACGGCCAACGCGTGCGCGGCGTCGGTGTCGGTGGTCGAGGAACGGACGGAAAACCCCTTCTCCGCCCACTCGATCACCGCATACTCGTCCTTCTTGTCGATGCGGCGGTGAACGATGGCGTCGGTCGCGGTCAGCTCGAGCTCACGCACCTCGCCTTCGCGGTAGATCGCATGCCCCCGCTCCAGCTGCTCCGGGGTAAAATAGGCCTCCCAGTTGTGCTCGAACCGATTAAACCAAAATTCCAGCGAGTGTGGGGTGTAGACGCGCTTCGGGCCGTGGTTTTGCATCCGCGAAAGGTTCTAACGCAAGGCCCGTGCCGTGTTCGTTCAACCCTTAATTCCGCGACCGCAAAATACCGGACAAAACCGCATGGGTGCGCTGCGCCGCCCCCTGATTCCCGCGGTGCCAGGAACTTCCCGCCGCGCCGGCGTTGGCCCGGGCGCGCGCGTCCTCCGCAAATCTGCGGACGGCCTGCCCCAGGTCCGCCGCGTCGGTCACGCGCCTCGCCGCGCCGGCCGCCTCGAGTTCCCGCGCGATCACGCGAAAATTCGCCGTGCCGGGGCCGAAGATCACCGCCTTGCCCCGCGCCGCGGCCTCCACCGGCGTCTGACCCTCGGTATGCGGCGGCAGGGTCTTGCCCACGAACACGATCTCGCCAAGCGCCAGCAGACGCGCGAGTTCGCCCGTGGTGTCCGCGACCGCCACGTCGACCTCGCCGGGCGCCGCCCCGCGGGAACGAAAGTGGTAACGCAGCCCGCTCGCGGCCAAAAGCGTCTCGATCTCCCCGCGCCGCTCCGCGTGGCGCGGCACGATCAACAGTTTCCAGGCGCCCGTCTTCTCGTCGCCGGCCCCGCCGCGCAGGGCGCGCCAGGCGTCCAGCAGCGCCGCCTCCTCCCCGGGCCAGGTCGACGCGCCCAACAACAATCTCGCATCTCCCAGCCCCAACTCGCGGCGGAATTTTTCCGCCTCCGCCTCGCCGACTTCCGGCAGGGACACGTCGAGCTTCAGGTTTCCCGTCACCGTGATGCGCCCCTCCGGCACGCCGAAGGCCGCGAACCGCGTCGCGTCGCCCTCGCTCGCGGCGAGCACGTGCGAAAGTCCGCGCGTCAGCAGCCGCGCCAGCGGACCGAGCCGGCGCATGCGCCGAAAACTGCGATCCGACAGGCGCGCGTTCACCGCCACCGCCGGCACCCCGCGCCGCGCCGCCTGGTGCAGATGCTCCGGCCAACGCTCTCCCTCGGTCAGCACCACCAGATCGGGCTGGACCGAACGCCAGGCCTTCGCCGAACAAAACCAAAAATCCAAGGGAAAGTAACCGAGCGCCATCACCGCGCCTTTCGCGAGATAACGCTCCGCGGCCAGCGCGTAACCCGTGCTGGTCGTCGTCGTGAGATACACCTCGACCGCCGGATCCGCCTTCCACGCCTCGATCAGCGGCGCGATCGCCAGCATCTCGCCCACGCTCACCGCCTGCAGCCACACGCGCTTCACGCCCGGTCGCTTCGCCGGCAGCACGGGCGTGGCGCCGAAACGCTGCCCGAAGTGCGCCCCGTAGCCTCCGCGGCGCCGCATCCGCCAGCCGTAGTAGGGCGCGGACAGCAGCGCGAGCGGGAGAAACAGAAGCCGATACAGCCAGAGCATGCGGGAAAAGCGAAACGGTCTAGGAACCCGATCCCGGCCCGGCGCTCAAAACAATTCCCCGAAGCCCGGCCCGGCGCCACCGCATTGGTCCTTGGCCCCGGGCCCTCCTTCCCTACCGCTATCTCCATGCGCTTCCCCGCCTTGCTCGCTTGCGCCGCCCTTTCGCTCGGCGCCCTCCTGCCCGCCGCCTCCGCAACCCCTCCCGCCCCCGACGCCGCGAAGTCGTCCGCCCGGCCGCCGCTTCTCTTCCCCCCCGCCCCTGGTGTCTCGGAAAATCTTCCGCCCGACCCGGCGCTCGTCCTCGGCGCCCTGCCCAATGGCGTCCGCTACGCCCTTCGCTCCAACACCGAGCCGCGCGGCCGCGCCTCGCTCCGTCTCGTCGTCGCCGCCGGCTCGCTTTACGAAGCCGAGGACCAGCTCGGACTCGCCCACTTCCTCGAGCACATGGCCTTCAACGGCAGCGAACACTACCCGCCCGGCACCTTGATCGAGTATTTCCAGCGCCTCGGAATGAACTTCGGCGGCGACACCAACGCCTACACCTCCTTCGACCGCACCGTCTATATGCTCGAGCTGCCCGACACCAAGCCCGCGACGCTCGCCGAGGGTTTCCGCGTGCTCGCCGACTTCGCGGGGCGCATGTTGCTCAAGCCGGAGGAGATCGACCGCGAACGCGGCGTCGTGCTTTCCGAGAAACTCGCGCGGGATTCCGCCGACTACCGGTCCGCGGTGGCCGGCTATCGCTTCTACCTCGACGGCACGCGCCTCCCCGAGCGCCTGCCCATCGGCGAGGAGTCCGTCCTGAAACACGCGGACCGCGCCCGCTTCGCCGAGTTCTACGACACCTGGTATCGCCCCGAACGCATCGCGGTCGTCGCCGTCGGCGACATCGACCCGCAGGTCGTGAAACAGCCGCTCGCCGACGCCTTCGGCCCGCTCGTCGCGCGCGCCCCCGCCCGGCCGGCGCCGGACTTTTTCGGGCCCGGCGTCGCCACCGAAAAAACCCGCTTCGGCCACCACCACGAGCCCGACGCCAGCGCCACCACCGTCACCTTCCAGGTCGTTCGCCCGCCCGACCTCTCGCCCGACGACAAATTCAAACGCAAGCGCGAGGTCCCCTTCGAGATCGCCTGCTCCATCCTGAATCGGCGCCTCTCCGAACTCGCCAAGGCCGAGGACGCCCCCTTCGTGCGCGCCGGCACCGGCCGCGACGCCTTCCCCGCCATCCACGACGGCGTCGAGCTTTCGCTCGTGGCCCGTCCGGGCAAGTGGGCCGAAACCCTCCGCGTGGGCGAACACGAGCTTCGCCGCGCGCTCGTCCACGGCTTCACCGACGCCGAGGTCAAGGAGGCGGTCGCCGATTATCTCAACGCGCTCGAGCAGGCGGTGAAAACCGACTCCACCCGCCGCTCCGACGAACGCACCGACGCCCTCGTCGATGCATTCATCGAGGGTGTCGTCCCCACCACGCCCGCCGTCGACCTGGAGATCATCCGCCCCGCCTTGAGCGATCTCACCACCATGCTCTGCGAGGACATCTTCCGGCAGCGCTGGGGCGAGGCCTCCGCCTGGCGCGTCGGCGTTTTCGGCAACAGCGATCTTGGCGACATCGAGACCGCCAAAGCCGCCATCGCCCGGACCTTCGCCGCCGCCCGGGCCGTCGAGGTCGCCCCGCCCGCGGAGCACGCCGACCAGCCTTGGGGTTACGAGAACTTCGGCCCGGCCGGCGAAATCCGCTCCCGCCGCGAAATCGCCGACCTCGGCATCACCGAGATCGTCTTCGCGAACGGCGCGCGCCTCAACCTCAAGAAGACCGACTTCGAGGCCGGCACCATCGCCCTGCGCGCCCGCGTCGGCGTGGGCCAGTTGACCGAGCCGCGCGAGCAGCCCGGCCTCGCCTTCTTCGCGAGCGCCGCCTTCACCTCCGGAGGCCTGGGCAAACATTCCGAGGACGAGCTCCGACGCATCCTCGCGGGCCGCAACGTGGGCGTGGGGCTACAGGTCGGCGACGACGCGCTCGTGTTCAGCGGACAAACCACACCGGACGACCTTCGCCTCCAGCTCGAGCTTCTCGCCGCCTCGATCAGCGATCCCGGCTACCGCCCCGAGGCGCAGCTGAGCGCGCGCCGCCGCCTGGAGCCCGTCTACACCCGCCTCGCCACCGACCCCGCCGGCCCTCTCAACCTCGAGGTTCCGAAGGCCCTCGCCTCGGGCGACCCCCGCTTCGGCGTGCCCGTGCGCGAGCAGGCCATGGCTCGCACGCTGGAGGAGCTCCGCGCCTGGCTCGCGCCCCAGCTCGCCTCAGGCCCGATCGAGCTCGGCCTCGTGGGCGATTTCGACCCCGAGCAGGCCGTCGCCGCCGCCGCCGCGACCATAGGCGCCCTGCCCCCGCGTTCCGAAAAGCCCTCCTTGGAAGAACTTCGTCAGGTGAAGACCGCCCCGGCGGGAGAACGCAGCTTCACCGTCGCCTCCACGGTGAGCAAAACCGTGCTCGCCTTCTACTGGCCCACGGCCGACGCCCGCGACACCGCGCGCGCCCGTCGTCTGTCGATGCTCGCCAGCATCTTCTCCGACCGCCTCCGCAAGACGGTGCGCGAGGAGCTCGGCGGCAGCTACAGCCCCTCCGCCGGCAGCATGCCGAACGAGACCTACCGCGATTACGGTTTCATCGCCGCGCGCGTCACGCTCGACCCCGCCGAGGCCGACAAGGTGCGCGCCGCGGTCCTGTCCGACGCCGAGGATCTCGCGAAGCACGGCGTGACGGACGACGAGCTCAACCGCGCCCGCCTTCCCGTGCTCACCAGTCTGCGCGAGAGCGAGCGGACGAACGCCTACTGGCTCAACACCGTGCTCGCCGCCGCGCAGGAGCAGCCTTGGCGCCTCGACCGCGCGCGCGACCGCTACGCCGACCACGAGGCGATCACCAAGGCCGAGCTCGACGCCCTCGCCGCCTCCTACCTTTCGCCCGAACGCGCGATCAAGTTCACCATCGTAGCCGCCCCCGCGAAGCCCTGAGCCGCGGCCCGGGCCAAGGCTGGACGCCGGGCACGCCGCAGGTTGACGGCGGCGTTTCACGATAAAACGCCGCTCTAACGCGGCGCTCACGGCGGTCGCGCCTTGATCGGAGCGCGGCCGCGCATTCCCCCCGCCGCCTCGCGCAGGCTGGTTCTGCTTTGTCCGAAACACGGTCTTCGGATGGAGGGCTGCGCGCCGTCGCAGCCACTTGCCCCGCGCGGACCGGACGGATCCGGTCCCTCCGGCGACCAAGCCGGTCAAATCACGAGCTCGACAAATTGGACCTAAGCCGCGCGGCCGCCATCCGCGTCGTCCGGCTCCGCCGTGTCGTCGTCGTCGCTGAAGGTGATGTTCAGCTTGAAAAGAGGGAGCAGGCACAGGAGGCCGACCACCGTCAGCCCGAGCACCGCGTAGCCGGCCGCGTCGTGGACAAAGCCCTCGATCGACTCGTGGCCGTAGTTGTAGGCCCACGACGTGAGGAAGATGCCGCGCAGCAGATTCGTGAGCACCGCGAAGCACATGGAGGCGGCGACGAGCGATATCTTCTTCCAGACCTTGTCGAGGAAGACCGCGGCGAGGAAGGACCCCGCGAAAAGACAGGCCGTGAGCGAGCGGATGCCGGAGCAGGCCTCCTCCACGCCGACCTGGTTGGGCTTCCCGTCCACGACGGGCGGCAGCACGAGCACGTTGCCCCGCTGCTCGATCGGCAGGCCGAGGATGTCGAAAACGAAAAACACCACGCTCGTCACCTTGCGCAGCAGGAAAAGGCTGAGGTTTTGCTCCACCACCGAGACCATCGGCGCGGACACGAGCCACACGAGCACGGGGAAGATGAAGAGGGAAACGAGCCGCACCCGCGCGTCCTCGAAAAGACCCGCGCCGGGCTTGGTGGACGGGGCCGCGGGGCTGTTGATGAACATCAAAGGCAGCAGCAGCGAAATCGTGCCGAGCGTGATCGCGAGCGTCCCGGGGAAGGACGGCCCCGCGCCGGCGCGATAGAAGGAGCCGAGAAGAAAGAGCGCCGCCCCGCCGAACATCGCGCCATAGGCGATCAGGTTGAGCAACAAGGCCGCTCCGCTCCGGGCCCGCGGACTTTCGGGCGCCCCGCAGGCCGCGGCCGCCGCCGTGATTTTCGGCCAACGATCATGGATCACGAAGGCGACGAAGGCCGGCACCAGCCAGCCGAAGCCGTAGTCCTCCTTGGCGCTCCACCAATGCGACTGGTCCCAGGAAACGAAGCCCCAGAAAGCGAAGGCGATCAGCAGCGCGCCGGCGAAGGGCATGGGAACGGCGGCGACAAATTTCTGCCAGGTTTGCTTCATCGGGAAATCGATAGGGTAAAAGACGGGGAAACACTCAAGTCCGCTGCAGGACGCGCGCAACCGAACGGTCATGCGCGGCGCTAAGCAAGATCAGGGACGCGATCGCCCCGCCCAAGGCCCAGCCCATGTCGCTTTGCGTGTCCCAAACGTAACCTTGGGTTCCGAGAAAAGCCTCCGCCGCCTCGCCCGTCGCCGCCGCGGCCGCCCATTCCACGAGCTCGTAGACCGCGCTGAAGGCGAGCGTCACGCTCCCGCAAAGAAAACCGAGCCACGCGCTCGCCGGCCGGCCGCGTCCGTCGCCCAGGGGCGAGGTCCGCAGCAGGATCTCGCGCGCGAGCAGAACCGGCACGAAGCCCTGCGCGAAGTGGCCGAGCTTGTCGTAGTCGTTGCGCGAGCCGCCAAGCGCCGCGCGCACCCACTCGCCCAACGGCACCTCCGCGTAGGTGTGGTGGCCGCCCACGAGCAGGATCACGGCGTGCGCCCACAACAGCGCGAGCAAGAGCCGCGAAAGCGGAAACCGTGCGCGCAGGGCCCAGGCCGTCGCCAGCCCGGCAAACACCGGCACGACCTCGAGCCACCAGGTGAAACGGTCCTTCGGCTCCCACGCCGACCAGGCCACGACCGGCGCGAGCGTCGACGCGAAGACGAGCAAATCGCGCGTGGCCGGACAGCGGGGCGACATGGGGAGCGGGAGGAGGCGTTTCGGTTCGGACGATAAGGTCGTGGCCACCCGGGCGGCGCCGCGCTCAGGCCGCGGTGAACACGAGCGAGCAGTTGGTGCCGCCGAAGCCGAAGCTGTTGGCCAGCGCCGCCTGCACCGGCTTCGCCACGGCGGCGTTGGGGGTGACGTTGAGCCCGAGCGCGGCGATGGCGGGATCCATCTCCCCGAGGTTGATCGTCGGGGGAACGACGCCCTCGTGGATCGCCTTCACCGCGGCGAAGGCGCCCATCGCGCCGGCCGCGCCGAGCAGGTGCCCGGTCATCGATTTGACGCCGCTGACGTGGAGCGAGGCCTTGTTTTCGGCGAACACGTTGGCGATCGCCGCCGCCTCCTCGCCGTCGCCTCCGGGCGTGGAGGTGGCGTGCGCGGAAACATAATCCACCGCGGAGGCCGGGACGCCGGCGTCGGCCAAGGCCGCGCGCATCGAGCGGGCCGAGCCCTCGGCGCCGGGGGCGAGCGAGGACAGATGGTAGGCGTCGGACGAGGCCCCGTAGCCGGCGAGCTCGGCGTAGATCTTGGCGCCGCGGGCGAGGGCGTGCTCGCGCTCCTCGAGGACGAACACCACCGCGCCTTCGCTGAGCACGAAGCCGTCGCGGTTGGCGTCATAGGGGCGCGAGGCCGCCTCGGGGGCGTCGTTGCGGGTCGAGAGGGCCTTCATCTGGGCGAAGGCGCCCACCGCGAGCGGCGTCACCGTGCTCTCGGCGCCGCCGGCGATCATCACGTCGGCCTGGCCGCGCGCGATCAGGGCCGCCGCCTCGCCGAGGGCGTGGCCGCTGGTGGCGCAGGCCGAGGCGACCGCGTAGTTGGGCCCCTGGAAGTTCAGCGCGAGGCTTACCTGGCCCGCGAGCAGGTTGGGCGCGATCTGGATGATGAAAAACGGCGAGATCTTGCGGAAGCCGCCGGCCTTCCAGGTGTCCTGCATGGCCTCGATCTCGGGCAGGCCGCCGAGGCCGACGCCGAGGTTCACGCCCATGCGGGTCGCGTCGAGCTTGTCGCGCAACGCGTCCAGTCCGGAATCGGCGTAGGCCTCGATCGCGGCGGCGGCGCCGAGGTGCGTGAAGCGTCCGAATTTCTTCGCGTCCTTCGGGGTGAAGGCGCTCGCCAGCGCCTCGCCGGCCGAGCCGCGGGGCTTGAGGGGCGCGGCCAGCGGGGCCGTCGGCTCGAAGCCGCGCACCTCGCCGGCGATCTTGGCGGAGCACTGCGTGGCGTCGAAACGCGTGATCGGCCCGATGCCCGAACGTCCGGTTTTGAGACCCTCCCAATTGACGCCGGCGCCGAGGCCGAGCGGGGTGATGGCACCGAGACCCGTCACGACGACGCGACGGCGTTGGGGAGCAGCTTGATTGATCATGAGAACGGAGAAGCGAGGGATGGACGGAAAAAAGAACCGGCGACCCTGAGGCCCGCCCCGCCCGCTCTCAACGCCGGATTTTGGGCCGCGTCGAAGGCCCGCCCGGCCCTCTCCGCCCCTGCTTTGACAAGCGCGGCGCACGCCGCTTGGCTTTTGCTCCTTGTTGTCTGGCTCCACGCTCCCGGCACTTCGCAATCCGCTCACAATGCAGCAGCTCCACCCCTACTGGCGCATGGCTTACATCGAGGCGCCGCGCGCGCCCGCCTCGAAGCGCCCCTTCACCGAGCTGCCCGCCCTCGGCGACGACCGCGAGGCCCTGATCGTGCATCGCACCCCCATGAGTTACCTGATGCTCAATCGCTTCCCCTATAATCCCGGCCACCTGCTCGCGATTCCTTTTCGCGAGGTCTCCGATCTGACCGATCTCACGCCCGCCGAGCAGGGCGACCTCATGGCAATCCTGGTGTTCGGCCAGAAACTGCTCCGCGCGGTGATGAAGCCCGACGCCTTCAACATCGGCTTCAACCTCGGCCGCCCCGCCGGCGGCAGCATCGACCACCTCCACGGCCACATCGTCCCGCGTTGGAGCGGCGACAACAACTTCATGCCCGTGCTCGGCCAGACCCGCATCCTGCCGCAGGCCTTGACCGAGACCTGGGAAAAACTCGCCGCGGAGGCCGCGCGCCTCTCCGTCAAGGCCGCCACCGACTGATCTCCACGGCGTATTCCCCCGCCCTCGCATGGCCACGCAGACCCTCCACTTTCCCTCCGCCCGTCACCTCAGCCAGCTCTACGCCGGCCACCCGGAGAACCTCGCCCACGCGGAGCGGCTGCTCCACCTCGGCATCGTCTCGCGCGAGGACTGGATCCGCTTCGACGGCGAGCCCGCCGCCGTCGCCGCCGGCGAGGCCCTTTTCGGCCTGCTCAACGAGGCCCGCACGCTTGGCCTCGCGATCCGCACGCCCGATTTTCATCGGTTCGCCGAAGGCGTCGCCCGCGGCGAGTCCGCCCAGCTCCGCGCGCTCTTCACCCAGCCCGTGGTCGTCCAGACCCAGCGCAAGACCATCGTCCCGAAGACCCTGGGCCAAAAGCTCTACCTCCAGGCCATCCTCAAGCACCCGCTCGTCTTCGGCATCGGCCCCGCCGGCACGGGCAAGACCTACCTCGCGATGGCCGCCGCCGTCCACGCGCTCCTAAAGAACCAGGTGGAGCGCATCATCCTCACCCGCCCCGCGGTCGAGGCCGGCGAGGCGCTTGGCTTTCTACCCGGCGACCTGGAGGAAAAAATCCTCCCTTACCTGCGCCCGCTCTATGACGCCATGGGCGACATGCTCGACAGCGGCGACGTCGCGAAGCTCACCGAGAAAGGCATCATCGAGGTCGCTCCGCTCGCCTACATGCGCGGCCGCACGCTCAGCCGCAGCTTCATCATCCTCGACGAGGCGCAAAACACCACTCCCGAGCAGATGATGATGTTCCTCACCCGTCTCGGCGAAGACTCCCGCATGGTCGTCACCGGCGACATCACCCAGATCGACCTGCCCCGCGCGAAACAGTCCGGCCTGCTCGAGGTGCAGCGCATCCTGCGCGACATCCCCGGCATCGAGTTTCACCAATTCAGCGGCGCCGATGTCGTCCGCCATCCGCTCGTCCTCAAGATCATCGAGGCCTACGAGCGCTACCAAAATCCCATCAACCCCGACGCAGCCTGACCGATTCCAAGCGCCCACGCCTCGGGCGCGTCACGATTCTCCACGCCGCGTCGCATCCCGCCCCTTTCGTTCCGCTTGTCCTCCTTCGCCCAGTTCCTCGCCCGCCTTCGCGCCGCCTACGCCGCGAGCGCCGAGCACACCGCCCCCGCCCGCCGCCGCAAATCCGCCGCCGCGCCGGGCCGCGGGCTCGCCGCCACCCTCGACACGTCGCGCCTCGCCGCCGTCGCCCTCTTTGTCGTCACCGTCGCGGCCATCGTCCTGATCTCCTTCGTCGGCGTCACCAACCGCACGCTCCCGGTCCTCCCCAACCAGGTCGCCTCCGTGCGCATCGTCGCGGCGGTCCCCTTCTCCTACGAAAGCAAGACCAAGACCGAGGAGGCCCGCACCCGTCTCGCCGAACGCGTCCCGCCCGTCTATCGCATCGATCCGGAACCGCTGCGCCGCTTCGAGCTTCACCTCAACGAACTGCTCGCGTCCCTCGCGCCCTACGCCGCCATCGCCCCCGCGCAACGCGCCACCTTTCTCGCGGAAAGCACCGCCGCCTACAACGCCCGCGGCCCCTACCGCGCATCGCCCGAGGACGTCGCCCTCATCGCCGCCGCCAACACCTTCGCCGGACGACTCGTCGACACCGGCCTCGGCATCCTCCGCGCCATCCACGCCCAGGGCATCACCGACGCCGACGACCTCGGCGGCGAACGCAGCGCCGGACGCTTCAAGATGTTCCAGGTTCTTCGTCCCGACGGCAGCGTGGCCACCCGCCCGGTCGAAAGCCTCGAGGACGCCCTCACCTACCTGCGCGTCAACCTCGCCGCCGAGGAGCCCGACCGCGCCCGCGCCTCCGCCTTGTATCGCATTTTCCGCGACGGCGTAACCCCGAACCTCGTTTTCGACCGCGAAGCCTCGCGCGCCCGCGAGGCGGAGGCCGTGCGCGATCTCCGCCCGGTGCTCGTCTCCGTCGAGCGCGGCCAGTCCATCATCGAGCCCGACACCCGGGTCACCCAGGAACAGTTTGAAATGCTGGAGGCCCACCGCCGCGCCCTCGCGGAAAACAGCTCGCCCCTCGAGGAGGCCACGCGCCTCTCCGGCCGCATCCTGCTCGTTCTCGCGATGCTCGCCGCCTCGCTCATCTACATCCGGCTCGAGGACCCCGAGACGCTCCAATCCAATTCCCGCCTCGCCCTGCTCGCCCTCGTCGTCCTCGCCAATCTCGCCCTCGTCCGCGTCACCTACTCCCTCGGCTCCCTCGACTACTTCCTCGAAAACTCCTCCGCCGCGTCCCTCCTGCCCTACATCGCGCCCGTCCTCGTCGCGCCGCTCATCGTCGCCCTGCTCATCGACGCCGGCTCCGCGATCTTCATGGCGCTGTTTCTCTCGATCTTCACCTCGGTGATCTGGGGCGGCCGCCTCGACCTGCTCGTCCTCGAGTTCCTCGCCACGCTCGTCGCCATACAGGGTGTCATCCAGACCCGCCGGCGCAACCGCATCCTTCGTGCCTCGCTCCACGCCGGCGTCACCCTCGCCGCGGGCGTCGTGCTCCTCGGCTTCGCCGAGCGGCTTCCCCCGCTCGCCGTCATGAAGCAGATGTTCGCCGGTCTCGCCGCCGCGCTCCTCTGCGGCGTCTTCGTCGTGGGCCTGCTCCCCTTCCTCGAGAACCTCTTCAAGCGCACCACCGACATCACGCTGCTCGAGCTCACCGACTACAACCACCCCCTCCTCCGTCTCATGCAGATGGAGGCGCCCGGCACCTACCATCACTCGCTCGTCGTCGCGCAGCTCTCGGAGAACGCCGCCGCCGCCATCGGCGCCAACCCGCTCCTCGCCCGCGTTTGCGCCCTCTTCCACGACATCGGCAAGACGACCAAACCCCACTACTTCACGGAAAACCAGATGAGCGGCGAAAATCCGCACGACGACGCCAACCCCTCGCTCTCCGCCCTGATCATCAAGGCCCACGTGAAGGACGGCGTCGACCTCGCCCTGCGCCACAAGCTGCCCCGCCCCGTCATCGACGTCATCCAGCAGCACCACGGCACCACGCTCATCCGCTACTTCTACCAACGCGCCCTCCAGGCCTTGCGTCGCAAGCCGGACACCGACTCCCCGCTCCCCCCCCTGCTCGGCATGTCGTCCGCCCCGGCCGCCGACAGCCCGCGCGGCGCCCCGCCCACCGTCCCCGAGCAGACCTACCGCTACGACGGCCCGCGTCCGCGCTTCAAGGAGAGCGCCATCATCCACCTCGCCGACGGCATCGAGGCCGCCGCGCGCTGTCTGCCCAAGGTCACGCCGCAACATCTCGACGAGATCATCGACCAGATCGTCCGCGAGCGCCTCAACGACGGCCAGCTCGACGAGAGCCCGCTCACCTTCGCCGAGCTCACCAAAATCAAGGACAGTTTCCAGCACACGCTCGTGAGCATGCTCCACGGCCGCGTCGCCTACCCCGCCGCCAAGGCCTGACCCCGACCATGCGCGAAATCGCCATCGCCAACCGCCACCCGCGCCTGCGTCTCGACCGCCGCGCGCTCTCGAAAGCCGTCGACCATCTCGACGCGCGTTTCCGGTTCACTGCCGCCGACCTCCCGACGCTGAGCCCCGCGGCGCGCCGCCGGGCTCGATCCCAAATTTCAAATCTCAAATCTCAGATTGGCGGCGACCACGCCGCCTGCGCCGCGCCCGCCGGCGAGCTCTCGATCACCTTCCTCACCGACCCCGCCCTCGCCAAACTCCACGCCGACTACCTAGACGATCCGACCACCACCGACGTGATCACCTTCGAGGGCGACGAAACGCTGGGCCACGCCGGCGACGTCTGCGTCTCGGTCGACACCGCCCTCGCCTACGCGAAGAAGCACGAGCTTCCCTTCGCCGAGGAACTGCTCCGCTACGTCATCCACGGCTGGCTCCACCTCGCGGGCTACGACGATCTCGAACCGCGGAAAAAACGCCGCATGCGCGCCGCCGAGGAACGGGCCCTGAAATTGCTCCGCTCCGCCGATCTTCTCCCCGAATTTTCGCTCCGTCCGCGGCCCGGTTCCCGCTAAACACCCCGCGGATGTCCGGCCCGTCCCATCAGACCGAAGCCCACCTGCTCTCCCAAGCCCCGCACACGGGAGACCACCTCGTTCTCACCTGCTTCTCCCCGGTCGACGGCCTCTTCCACGCGCTCCTGCGACCGCCGCGCGGAGCCAAGGGCGACGCCGCTCCCGCGCCCGACCTCTTCAACCGCGTCGCGCTCGAGCTTCGCCACGCCAAAGGCGCCTCCGCCGGCGGCCCATGGTTCGTCCGCGAGCACCGCATCCTCACGCGCCACGCCGGCATCGGCCGCGACTACGCCACCCTCGCCGCCGCCTCCCGTCTCGCGCGTGTCGTCATCAAGAATCCCGTCCCCGAAGACAGCCGCGCCGCCGTCGACGCCTTGTTGACCCAGGCCCTTTCCGCCTTCGCCCGCCCGGGCGCCCGCGCCGATCTCGTTTTTTTCAAAAGCCTCTACTGCCTCGCCCGCGACGAAGGCCTGCCGCTCAAGCAGCACTGGATCCCCGCCCTGCCGCCCGGCGACCGCACGCTCGTCGCCGCGGCGCTTTCGCTGCCCGCGGATGCGCCCGACGCCCCGTCGCCGCAAGACCTTGCGCGCCTGACCAAACGCCTCGAAGCTTACCTCGTCACCGAAGCCGATCTGCAGATCGGTTAACCGCTAAATAACGCTAAATTCCGCTAAAGAAATCCCCGCGAGACGGCGCTCCGTTTAGCGATCCTTGGCGCACTTTAGCGGTGTCCTCCCTCCGAACATGAATTTCCGCTCGCAGCTTCTCGAAATCCTCGGCGCCCCGAACTACCGCCCGGTCAACGACGCCGCCCTCTTCCGCGCGCTCAAGCTCCCGAAAAACCTCCGCGCCCGTTTCCTCCACGAGCTCCGCCTCCTCGCCTCGCGCGGCGAAATCAAGCTCGTGCAAGGCGACCGCTACGCGCTCCCGCCCGAACGCTCCGCCGCCGCGGGCAAACCCCGCCCGACCACCTCCCGCGCCACGCACGCCTCCGAATCCGCCCGCCCCATCTTCAAGCCGCTCCCGAAGAAGGAATTTCTTTCCCCCAAAAAAGCCTCCGCCTCCGCGAAACAGTCCTCCCCCTCCGGCGCCGATGACGAAATCACCGGTCGCATCCAATTCCGCGCCGGTGGCTCCGCTTTCGTCATTCCGTCGCTCGACGCCGACGCCGATCCCGACGCGCCCCGCCCCGACGCGATCCAGGTCGGCCCCGGCGACACGCTCAACGCCCTCCCCGGCGACACCGTCGCCGTCGTGGTCGACGCCTCGCTCGCCCCGCGCTTCCGCCAAGGCGACGCCCGGCGCGAAGAGCCCCGCGGCCGCGTGAGGCGCATCCTCCAACGCGCGCGCGAGGAGATCGTCGGCCGCCTCGCCAAAGTCCGCTCGCAATTCGTCGTCCTCGCCGACGATCCGCGTTTCCCGCTCGAGGTCTTCGTCTCCGATCCCGGCTTTTCCCGCGTCCGCCCCGCGCCCAAGATCGACGACAAGGTCGTCGCGCAACTCGAGCCCTGGGACGACCCGCGCAAACCGCTTCGCGGCGTCATCACCGAGGTCCTCGGCAAGACCTTCGAACCGCGCGCCGAGCTCCTCGGTGTCTATCGCAAATACAAACTCGAGCCGGCCTTCCCGCCCGAGGTCGAGCGCGAGGTCGCCTCGCTGCCCGACACCGTCCCACCCGAACAGGCCGCATCCCCCGGCCGCCTCGATTACCGCGACGCCGCCGTCTTCACCATCGACCCCGACGACGCCAAGGACTTCGACGACGCGCTCTCCCTCGAACCGCTTCCCGAGGGCGGCACGCGCGTCGGCGTGCACATCGCCGACGTCTCCGCCTACGTGAAGACCGGCACCGCACTAGACAAGGAGGCGCTCAAACGCGGCAACTCCACCTACCTCGTCGGCACCGTCGTGCCGATGCTGCCGGAAAAACTCTCCAACGGCCTCTGCTCGCTCGTCGAGGCGCAGGACCGCCTCTGCAAGGCCGTCTTCCTCGACTTCGACGCCAAAGGCCGCCTCCAGGAAAAAGCCACGCGCTACGCCAACACCGTCATCCGCAGCCGCAAGCGCCTGACCTACAAGCAGGCCTACGCCCTCCTCTTCAAAGACTCGCTCGACGAGATCCGCGCCCTCCCGCTCCCGCCCAAGCACCAGACCGGCTCCACCGGCCGAGCGCTTTCCTCGCTCTCCGACGCCGAGCTCACCGACCTGCAAACCTGGGTGCGCAAACTCTGGGAACTCGCCTCGCGCCTCCGCCGCGAACGCATGGCCCACGGCTCGCTCGATCTCGACATGCCCGAGACGAAAATCTTCGTCGATCCCGAGGGCTACGCCGACCGGCTCGAACGCATCGAGCACGACGAGAGCCACCAGCTCATCGAGGAGTTCATGCTCGCCGCCAACGAGGCCCTCGCCCGTCTCACGCGCCGCGAAAAACTCCCTTCCATCTACCGCGTCCACGACGACCCGGATGGCGAAAAACTCGACGAACTCCGCCAGCAGCTCGCCACCCACAATATCCGCGTCGGCGATCTCTCGGACCGCAAGGAACTCGTCCGCCTGCTCGCGATCCTCAACGACCACCCGCAGGGCTACACCCTGCGCACCCAGCTCCTGCGCAGCCTGCGCAAGGCGGCCTACCGCAGCAGCCCGGACGGGCACTTCGGCCTGAACAAAAACGACTACACCCACTTCACGTCTCCGATTCGTCGATACAGCGACCTCGTCGTGCACCGCGTGCTCGACGCCTGGTTCGCGCGCCAGGCCGCGCCGGGCGCGAAGGTGAAGCTCCCCTACTCCGCCGCCAAGGCCGAGGAGATGGGCGAGCACCTCAGCCTGACCGAGATCAACTCCGCCGAGGCCGAGCGCGAAAGCGTGAAGATCAAGCTGCTCGAATACTTCGAGCGCGAGCTGGAGAAGAAGCAGCCGACCGCCTTCGAGGCCGTGATCACCGACGTGCGGCCCAACGGATTTTTCATCGAGCTGGTGGAGTCGATGACCTTCGGCTTCGTGCCCGCCAGCCTGTTGCGCGACGACTATTACCAGATCACGCCCGACGGCTCCGCCCTCGTCGGCGGCAAACGCAAGAAACGCTACGCCGTAGCCGCCCGCTTGAAAGTCCACGTCGCCAAGGTCGACCGCGTGAAGCGCTTCATGGACTTCCGCCCGGCGGAGTGAGGCCATACGTCGGATCGGGACGAAAAAAAGCCGCCCGGTCGAAACCGGGCGGCTGGCAAGACATGCCTGAGCAAAGATCAGGGCAGCTTTATGATCGCCGTCGAGGCAGGCGACTGCGCCTTGAAGACCGTGTTCTGCGCCCGACTATCGCCGCTCAAGTTTAGCGGCGTGAGAAACTGGGCGAATCCGAACACATCCTCCACCACCCCCGTGGTGGTGTTGGTGCGAATGGTCACGGCGAACTGCCCGCTCGCCTTGCCGATCCCAGGCGCGATCACGGCCTTGTGATAGAGTCGCCCGCCCAGCCCGACGCTTTCCTTGAATTTCAAAACCTGCCCGTTGAAGGTCAGCGTCTGCAAATCCTCCGATAGGCTAAATTTCACCACCTGCCCGGTGGTCGGCGAGCCGGCGGGACGCTTCGGCGGAGAAATAAAAGTCTGCGCGCCTGACACCTTCGTGATCACATCGGTCGCATCTTCCTCGAAAATCTTTACGGTGTAAGAGCCCGACGCAGCCACCGCCTTGTTGTCCTCCAACGGCCCGGAGAAGGTGACTAGTCCGGAGACATTGTTCAGTCGATACTGGCCATAGGCGAAGGGCGCCTCGCCCAGCGTCTCGGCAAAGGAAAACACGCCTTCGACGTCGGCGACCGTCGTCGTCGTCTTGCCCTCGATGGTGCGCTTGATCGTTTGCTTGCCGGCGAAAACGCCGGTGAGCGGATTGAGGCTCACCTTCCAAAGTTTGTCCCAATCCTTCGAGTTGTTCTCCGCGGGAGCGCCGTCGCCGCCGGCGACCGCTTGGATTTTGGCGAGGCCGGTGATGCGCACGACATCGGGCAACGAGGTCGAAAAATCGCTTTCGAAGAGCCCCTCGCCGGAGAAATCGACCGAGAAGTTTTTGCTGTAGCCAAAGCCAAGCTCGAGACTGGTGGCGATGGGATAGGCCTTCTTGGCCGGCACGAGCCAAGGCTGCACCACCGCGATCAACCCCGTGGAAAAGCCGCCGGGATAAGCCTTGTCGGTGGTCTTCTCGGGCTTGTTCCAAAGCGTGGGCTCGGCCTGCTCGCCACGACGATCGAGATCCAGCTCGCTGAGGAGATAGCCGCCGGTCGCGTAGCCGGGAGGCACGGCGTAGATGCTGTAAACCGCACCGGAGATGGGATCGGCGGAGCCGGTGAACGAGGTGCCATCCCCCAGCTTGCCCTTGTAGTTCAGCTTTCCGACTGAGTTGACGGAGAGCGACGCATAGCCGGCGCCGGCGGGAACGGCCTCAGGGGCGCCCTCGGGGGTAAGAAAAGCCAGCGTGTAGTTGCCGATCCAGGACGGTCGATCGTCGGGCTTTCCGGTGAATTTCGCAAATTTGTAGGAACCTGCGCTGTCAAACTGCACGGACTCCGCGCCCAAGCTCAGATCGAGGCCACCAACGACGACGGAGCCATCCGCCTTGAGGGTCAGGCGGAAGTTGATCAGGTAGCTGCTGGTCCCCTTGATCTTCGCCGCGCCCACGTTGTTTTGGGACTGCGCGTCGGAAGCGATCAGATCGACGCCCGACGGCACGAGCTTGGTGCTCACCGGGTAGCTCTTGCCCGCCTTGTTTTTCAGGGTGCCGGTCGCATTGATCACGGAACCCTTCGCGCTAACCTTTAATTCCAGACGTCCGTAAAGCACCTCCACCGGGATTTCGCTCCCGGCGGGAGTCTCCAGGGAGCTGAGATTGGCGGCGTAGGAACCGGTGAAGTCGACGGGAGTGGAAGCCGCGCGAGCGACTCCGACCGCGACCGATAAAAAGCCCGCGACCAACCAAGCCCGGGCGAAGAATGAAGCGAAGAAGCGTTTCATAGGGTGGAAACCCCAACGATCGGAGACACCCCCAAACACGTCAACGACATCGCCATATCCTTGCGCAAAAAGACAGATCCGTGCGTCCATACAATTTTACAGCCCGCTCTCGGAAGGCCGTGATACGAACATGGCGGAAGGGGAGGGATTCGAACCCCCGGGACCTTTCGGTCCGCCAGATTTCAAGGCTGGAGCATTAGACCACTCTGCCACCCTTCCGGAACAGCTGCACGGGCAGGAGTTGGCCGGCCCGCACGCCGTCGGTCAACCCTGTTGCAGCCCGAGTTCCTCGACGCGCTTGCGCAAGGTGGCACGAGTCATCCCCAGCCGCTCGGAGGTCCGCGCCAGATTGCCGTCCAACTCCTTCAAGCTGCGCACGATCATCTCACGCTCCAAGCGTTCCAAAATCGGCTCCCTCTCCTTGCTCAGCTCCGCGTGGATAAAATCAAGCGCCTCGCCCACCGTGAGAGCCGCCGCCGGAGTCGCCCCGGCGACAAGCCCCGGCGACGCGAGCGGAGCCGCCGCCGGCGAAACGGCCGTCGTGACCGCCTTAACGGGCGCCGCAACCGTCACGGGCGTCGCCTCGGCCGGCGCCTGCGTCGCCACGCCCGCCGCAGGTACGGGCGTCGCAGCCCCCACGCTGGCCAGCACCTCGGGCGGCAGATCCTTCACCAAAATTGCGTCGCCCTGCGCGATCACCGCGGCGCGGTAGACCAGGTTCTCCAACTCGCGCACATTGCCCGGCCAATCGTAGCGCGCCAGCATCGCCATCGCCTCGGGCGAGACCTTGGCCACGCGCGCCTTCTTCTGCTTCACGAGGTTCTGCAGGCAGAAATCCACGATCTGCGGAATGTCCTCCCGGCGCTCGCGCAAGGGTGGCATTTTGATGCGAACGACGTTCAGCCGATAGTAGAGGTCCTCGCGAAAGGTCTTCGCTTTCACCATCGCCTCGAGGTCCTTGTTCGTCGCCGCGATGATGCGCACGTCGACCTTGATCGTGTCCGTGCCGCCCACCCGCTGGATCTCGCCCTGCTGGAGCACGCGCAGGATCTTCGTCTGCGTCGCGAGCGCCATGTCGCCGATCTCGTCGAGGAAAATGGTGCCGCGGTCGCAAAGCTCGAACTTGCCGATGCGCTGGTTCGTCGCGCCGGTGAAGGAGCCCTTCTCATGGCCGAACAGCTCGCTCTCGATCAGATTGTCCGGGATCGCCGCGCAATTCACCGCGATGAAGTTCCCCTTCGCCCGGTGCGAATGCTTCCAGATCGAGCGCGCGACCAGCTCCTTTCCGGTGCCGCTTTCGCCCGTGATCATCACCGTCACGTCGCTCGCCGTCACCTGGCCGATCACCTTGAAAACGTCCTGCATCACCGGCGAGGCGCCCACGATGCCCTCGCGGTAGTCGTCGGCGTTGATCGAGGGCTTGTAGTCGCCGGCCGAACGCATGTCGGCGTGGGCCTTGAGCGCGTTCTCCGCCAGCGTGAGCACTTTCGCCGGGTCGAAGGGCTTCATGATGTAGTCGAAGGCACCGTATTTCATCGCCTCGATCGCCGTCTGCGCCGTGCCGAACGCCGTCATCAGGATGATCAACTGCTTCGGGTTCGCCGCGCGGATGTGCTGCAGCGCCTCGATGCCGCTCATGCCACCCATGCGCACATCGAGAAAAATCAGATCCGGCGCGGGCCCCTTTTTCACCGCCGCCACGCCCGCCTCGCCGCTCGGCGCCTCGCTCACCTGGTATTTTTTCGAGGAAAGCACCCGCCCCAGCGAGTAGCGGACTTCGGCGTCGTCATCGATGACCAGAATGGAGGGAGCTTTGGCGTCGGACATTGCCGTCAACCGTGCATATCGCGCGCCAGATGGTCAACGTCACGGAAAACACCCGGCCCGCTGGCGAAGCCCGCCCGCCTGCGTTTCCTCCGCGCGTCCGCCCATGCCCGCTTCCACCGACGCCTCGCCTTCGCCCGCCTCCGCCCTCGCCGTCTCCGCCGTCACCAAAGCCTACGGCTCGCGACGCGTGCTCGACGCCGTGTCCTTCGAGGTTTCGCCCGGCGAACGCGTCGCGCTCACCGGCCCCTCCGGCTCCGGCAAGACCACCCTCCTCAACTGCCTCGGCGGCGTCGACCGCCCCGACTCCGGCGAGATCCGCCTGCTCGGCCGACGCATCGACGATCTTGATCCCGACGCGCTCAACCTCCTCCGCCGCGAGCGCGTCGGCACCATTTTCCAGTTCTTCCACCTGCTCCCCACGCTCGACGCCGCCGAGAACATCGAGCTGCCGCTGCAACTTCTTCGCGTCTCCGCCGCCGAACGCCGGACCCGCGTCGCCTCGCTCCTTGATCGTGTCGGCCTCTCCCACCGCGCCGCCGCCCTCCCCTCCCAGCTCTCCGGCGGCGAGCAACAACGCGTCGCCATCGCCCGCGCCCTCGTCCACCGCCCCTCCCTGCTCCTCGCCGACGAACCCACCGGCAACCTCGATTCCGCCAACGGCGAAAACGTCCTCGCCCTGCTTCGCGAGCTCACCGACGAGACCCGCACCGCGCTCGTCCTCGTCACCCACAGCGAGGAGGCCGCCGCCATCTGCCACCGACGCGTCCGCCTCCGCGACGGCCGCGTGGTGCAGTGAAGCAGAACAGAGCGACAAAACTACGGAACGACAGATCTCAAACCATGCGCTCGCGCTCCACTCCATTTTCCCGGTCAGTGTCCTCTGTCGCTCAGTAGCTCCGTCGTTCGGTCGCTCTTATGCTGTCTCTTCTGCTCCGCCGCCTGAGCCTCCGCCACGCCCGCCTCGCCCCGGGCCAGACCGCGCTGCTGGTGCTCATCCTCGCGCTGGGCGTCGCCGTCTTCACCGCCGTCCGCCTCGCCAACCGCGCCGCCGTCGCCTCCTTCACCCACTTCACCGAGACGCTCACCGGCCGCTCCGACTTCATCGTCCAGGCCCCCTCCGGCACGCTGCCCGAATCCGTCCTGCCCGAGCTGCGCGACGCGCTCGCCGACCTCGCGGTGCAAATCCACCCCGTCGTCGAAAGCACCGCCGCCGAGCCCGCCCCCGCCGACGCCCCGCGCTTCGGCCGACGCACCTTCACCCTGCTCGGCGTCGATCTCGTCGCCGTCGCCAACCTCGCCACGCAACAAGCCGCCGGCGCCCGCTTCTTCGGCGACACGCGCGAGCAGGCGGACAACTCGCCCCGCCCGGGCTCTTTCTTCGACCTCTTCGGCGAGGAGCCGCTCGCCTGGCTGAGCCCCTCCTTCGCCGACAAACCGCCCGAACACCTCGAACTCATCCTCAACGATCGCCCCGTCCGGCTTCGTGTCGCCGGCCCGATTCCGCAGGCGCCGGAAGCACCCGCCGCGCCCGCGCACCTGATCGTCCTCGACCTTCCGGTTCTCCAGTCGCTCCTCGGCCGCGCCGGCCGGCTCGACCGCGTCGAATTCGTCCTCGAGCCCGGCCACTCGCTCGAATCCCGCCGCGCCGCCCTCGCCCGACGCCTGGCCCAGCTCGCCACCGCCGGGTCCGGCGCCGCGCATGGCCCAACGCCGGAACCGCTCCGCGCGAATGCGTCCGCGTCCGACCCCGATGTTCGTAATACGAACATTCCCGACGCGCCAGCCCGCTGGCTCGTAACCACGCCGGGCGCCCGCCGCGAAACCGCCGAGACCATGACGGCCGCCTTCCGGCTCAACCTCACCGTCCTCTCGCTCATCGCCCTCCTCGTCGGCCTCTATCTGGTCTTCCAGGCCCTCGACGGCGCCGTCGTCCGCCGCCGTTCCGAGATCGCCGTTCTCCGCTCGCTCGGATTCGATGCCTCCACCCTTCGCCGCGCCTGGCTCGCCGAAGCCGCCGCCCTCGGCTTTCTCGGCGCCTCGCTCGGGCTTCTGCTCGGCTGGGCCGGCGCCCAGTTCGCCGTCCGCGCAGTCGGCCAGACCGTCAACGCCCTCTACTTCTCCACCAGCGTGCAAGCCGCCCGGCTCACGCTTCCCGAGTCGCTCGTCAGCCTCGGCGCCGGCATTCTCGCCAGCGTTCTCGCCGGCTGGGTTCCGGCCCGCGTAGCCGCCGAGACCCCGCCCGCCCAGGTGCTCGTGCGCTCCGCCGCCGGCACGGTCGGCGGACGCTGGCTGCGCAGCAAATCGCTCGCGGTCGGCGCCCTACTCGCCGGTCTCGCGCTGTCCCGACTTCCCCCGCTCGAGCTCGGCGGCGGCACGCGTTTCCCGCTCGCCGGCCACCTCGCCGCGTTTTGCGGCATCTTGGGCGGCGGGGTTCTCGCCGCGATCGCCCTGCCCGCGCTCGGCGTCGCGCTGCGCCCGCTCGCCGCCCGCTCCGCGCCTTGGCGCGTCTCCCTCGGGCACATCGCGCGCCCCACCGGTCGCCACCGGCTCGCCGCCGCCGCGCTCGTCTGCGCCATCGGCATGGCCGCGGGCATGGCCATCCTCGTCGCCAGTTTCGAACGCTCCGTCCGCTCCTGGGTGCAATCCGCCCTCCAGGCCGACCTCTATCTCTCCAGCTCCGGCGCCCAATCCGCAGGCTCGGACAACAAGATCGCCCCCGAGACCTGGCGCGCCCTCGCCGCCCACCCCGCCGTCGCCCACGCCGCCACCTTCTCCGCCTACCCGCTCGTTCTCGACGGCAAGCCCACCATCCTCGGCGGAGGCGACCTCGCCCGCCAGTCCTCGCGCGGCGGCTTCCTCTGGGTCGGCTCACCTCCCCCGCCCGAAGCGCTCGACCCCGCGCGGAACGCCGGTCTCGCGCTCGCCAGCGAAAGCTTCTCCGAACGCTATCGTATCCACGTGGGCGATACCGTTTCCGTGCCGACACCCTCCGGCGTCCGCCCGCTCCGCGTAGCCGGGCTCTTCGCCGACTACGGCAACGAGCGCGGCACCCTGCTCGTCGACCGGACGCACTCCGCCGGCTGGTTCGGCGACGACCACGCCACCAGCCTCGCCCTCGACCTCAAGCCCGGCCTCTCGCCCGAGGCGGTCCGCGCCGAGCTCGCCGCCGCCCACCCGGGCCTCTCGATCCTCACCAACTCCACCCTCCGCTCCGAGGTGCTGCGCATCTTCCGGCAAACCTTCTCCATCACCTACGCCCTCGAGTTCATCGGCCTCGCCGTCGCCGTCGGCGGACTCGCCCTGAGCCTCGCCAGCGTGCTGCTCGACCGGCGGGAGGAACTGACCACGCTGCGCGCCCTCGGTTTTCGCCGCGACGAGATCGCCCGCGCCACCGCGCTCGAGGGCGGCTCGCTCGCCCTCTGCGCCGTCACCGCGGGCATCGCGCTCAGCTTCGCGCTCGGTTGGCTGCTCATCCACGTGATCAACAAACAGAGCTTCGGCTGGACCCTCGCGTTCGCCGTTCCGGTCGCGCAACTCGCCGCCCTCGCCGCCCTCGTCGTCGGCACGGGAGTAGTCGTCAGCTACTTCGTCGGCCGCTGGGCCGCCAAACTCCCCGCCGACCGGGAAGAGTGAGGCCGTGAAACACTCCAAAGACACGACATGAAAACCGTCCATCTTCGCCGCCTCCTCCTTTCGTGTCTTTTCGTGTGTTTCGTGGGCCATGCCGTCGCCTCATCCGAAACCGGCATCCCCCTCTTCACCCCCTACGGTTTTCGCGTCCCGCAACCCGCCCCGTCCTTCGCCTTCCCCCGCGACCACGGCTCGCACCCCGACTACAAGATCGAGTGGTGGTATCTCACCGGGCATCTCTTCACCCCGGAAACGGCGGCCGCGCCCGCCCGCCGCTTCGGTTTCCAAGCGACCTTTTTCCGCTCCGCCGCCCCGCGCGACGTCGCGGCTCGACCGTCTCCCGCCGCCTTCGGGCACGACCAGATCTACCTCGCACACATGGCGCTGATCGACACCGCCACCGGCCGCTTCCTCCACCAAGAGCGCCTGAACCGCGCCGGCTGGGACGCCTCCGCGTCGACCGAGACCCTCGCCGTGCGCAACGGCGACTGGTCGCTCCGGCTCGCCGATCCCGCCGCGCCCGCCGGCGCGGAAACGCTTCTTCTCGTCGGCGGCATCCGGGCCGACGCTCGTTTCACCCTCACGCTCACGCCCTCCAAACCCCTCTCGCGCTTCGGCGAGGGCGGCTACTCGCGCAAGGGCTCCGCGCCCACCGCGGCGAGCTACTACCTGACGTTTTCCCGGCTCGCCGCCTCCGGCACGCTGGCCCTCGACGGCGCCGCCCCCGTTCCCGTCACCGGGCAGGCGTGGATGGATCACGAATACAGCAGCAGCCAGCTCGACGAGTCGCAGGTCGGCTGGGATTGGCTCAGCGCCCAGCTCGACGACGGCCGCGAGCTGATGTTCTACGCCCTGCGTAGCCGCGACGGCTCCCTCGACCCCGCCTCCACGCTCACCTGGATCGACCGCGAGGGCCGCCTCGCGAAGGCGCCCTACCGCTGGGAGCCGCTCTCCACCTGGCGCAGCCCGCGCACCGGCGCGGCCTACCCGAACCGTATCCGGCTCACGACCACCGATCCGGCCACCGGTCGCGAGTTCGTCGTGATCGTCGAGCCCTTCGCCCCCGACCAGGAGCTGGGGGGCTCGCTCGGCGGCGTCACCTACTGGGAGGGCGCCTGCCGGCTCCTCTCCGCCGACACCAAGGCCGAGCTCGGCTCCGCCTACCTCGAACTCACCGGCTACGACCGCCCCGTGGATGTCGTTCGTTAAGCCTTCCCGCTCCCCTTTCCCCACCCCTATTCGCCATGTCCCGCTTCGCCCTCATCGCCGGCATCACCGGCGGCATCGGATCCTCTCTCGCCCGTCGCCTGCACGCCGCGGGCTGGCTCGTCGGCGGTTTCGCCCGCTCCGCGGAAAAACTCGACGCCCTCGCGGCCGATCTGCCCGGGCTGCTCACCGCCACCGCCGACGCGACCGACCCGGCCGCGGTCGAGGCCGCGTTCGCCGATCTCTCCGCCCGCGCCGGCTCCGCGCCCGACGCCTACGCGCACTGCGTCGGATCGATTCTCCTCAAACCCGCCCACCTCACCGGCCTCGACGAGTGGCGCCGCACCCTCGCGATCAACCTCGACTCCGCCTTCTACGGACTGCGCGCCGCCGTCGGCCCCATGCAGGCCCGCTGCTCCGGCGGCATCGTGTTGCTCAGTTCCGTCGCCGCCGGCACCGGCTTGCCCAGTCACGAAGCCATCGCCGCCGCCAAGGCCGGGATCGAGGGCCTCGTCCGGTCCGCCGCCGCCAGCTACGCCTCGCGCCAGGTTCGCATCAACGCCGTCGCCCCCGGCCTCGTCGACACGCCCCTCGCCGCCAGCTTCCTCGGCAATCCCCAGGCACGCGCGTTTTCAGAGAAGTTGCACCCGCTGGGCCGGATCGGACGTCCCGACGAGATCGCCTCCGCCATCGCCTATCTGCTCTCGCCCGAGGCCGAATGGGTCACCGGACAGGTCTGGCACGTCGACGGCGGCATGAGCTCCGTCCGCCCCCGGCCCAAGGCCTGAACCCACGCCGGGCAGGCGGCCGCGCGCCCCCCTTTTATTTCCCCTTGCCCGACCCGCCGGGGGGCCAAGCATCCGGCGTTTCCTTAACCCGTGGTTCCCGCCGACGCCGATCTTCGTATCAAGCTGCCCGTCTTCGAGGGCCCGCTCGACCTGCTCCTCTTCCTCATCCGCAAGAACGAGCTGGATATCTACGACATCCCGATCGCGACCGTCACCAAACAGTATATCCAGGTGCTCCGCTCCATGCAGCAGCTCGACCTGGAGATCGCCGGCGAGTTCTTCGTCATGGCCGCCTCCCTGATGGAGATAAAGAGCCGCATGCTCCTCCCCCGCGGCCAGGCCGCCACCGGGGCGGGCGAGGACGACGACCCGCTCGATCCGCGCTGGGAGCTCGTTCACCAGCTCCTCCAATACAAAAAATTCAAGGAGGCCGCGGCCAAACTCGACGAACTCGCCGCCTTCCAGCGCGACATGCTCTCGCGCCACGTCGTCGAGGTCGCCGTCACCGAAAACGAGCGTCCGCTCAAGCCCGTCGACCGCATCGAGCTCTGGAACGCCTTCAACCTCGTCCTCCGCCGGCTCTCCGAAAAACTCGTCGTCGGCGAGATCAAGGGCGAGGAGGTCACCGTCTCCGACAAGATGGAGGAGCTGCTCAAGCTCATCGAGACGCGCCAAAAGTTCCTCTTCACCGACCTATTCGAGGGCAAACCCGTCACCGTCCGCCTGCTCGTCGCCACCTTCATCGCCGTCCTCGAGCTCACGCGTCTCAAAAAACTCCGCGTCCGCCAGGACGAGGCCTACGCCGACATCCACGTCGAGGCGGTGGAAAACACCGTCAACGCCGACGGCACCCTCGCCGAGGGCCAGCTCAACTTCGCCCCCGCCGCGCCCGAACAGGCGTCCGCCGCCACCACCTTCGCCAGCTCGCCCGCCCCCGCGCCCGAAGCCCCCGCCCTGGTGCTCACCGCCAGCGGCTACGCCGAGATTCCCCGCGTTCTGGGCGCCGACGCGGCCGAAAGCGACACGTCCTACGCTCCCACCCCCACGCCCGACACCATCGCTTCCGTCGCCGTCGCCCTCCAAGACCCTCTCGCCGCGCCCACGCCGTCGCCCGACGTGGTCTCCCCCGCGCACGAAACCGCCACCGTCGAAGCTCCGCCTGAACCCGCCGCGTCCGCCGCGCTTGCGTCATCCGACCCCCTCTCCGCGCCCGCCCCGAACGAGACCGCCAGCGATCACCCTGACACGTTCGCCGACGCGCCCGTTCCCGCCTCCACCGATCTCGCCGCATCGAGTCCGGCCCTAACCCCGGCGATTCCGCCATCGGCTCCCGCGGAGCTTTCGCCTCTTGCCACGGCCGCCCCCGCGACCGCCGCCGAGCCCCTTTCATCCGAAAAGCCGCTTGATACCGAGCCCCCCCGGGACACGTTGGCCTCGTGAGCAAGCGCGTTCGCAAATCCTCCGACTCGTCCGCCCCCGTCGCCAAGCCCGCGAAGAAGGCGCCCGCAGGCAAAGCCGGACTCATCGGCGTCGGCCTCGACAACGACGACGGCCACAAGCGCATCACCACCGGTGAAAAATTCGTCCTCGTCGGCGGTTCGTCGGAAACGCACGAGCGCATGGCCGAGACCACGATCAAGACCTTCGAGGAATTGAAACGTCGTGACAAGCACCTCGAAACCGTCGACCCGCGCGAACTCGCCGAGATCATCCACAAGTCGACTCCTCGCTAAACCGACCCCGCACCCGACCCCGCGTCTTTTGGCCAGCCCCGCCCTCTTCCGCGATTCCCGCTCGACCTTCCGCGCCAAGCTCTTCCCTTTAGACCCTTCTACCCTCCCCTCTTATGAGCGACATCCCCAGTCCCGAATCCTCCCCCGCGCCCGAATCCGCTCCCAAGCCCAAGCTCACGCTCTCGCCCAAGGCTCCGGCTCCCGCCGCGCCCGAGGCCGCCGCCCCGGCTCCCGCCGCCGCGGTTCCCCCCGCCCCCGCCGCCACCATCTCCTCCGTCGGCGCCAGCACCTCCACCCCGCCCTCCATCGCCGCCGCCGCGTCCCGGTCCGCCGGCCTCAAGCCCAACCTCAAGCTCCAAGGGGAAGTGCATCCCGCCACCCCGAAGACCGACGCCCCGGCCTTCCAGTCCCCCATGCCGGCCTCCTCCGACGGCAAGCCTTCCGTAGCCCTCTTCGCGCTGTCCTTCATCGCCGCCGCGGCCGCCCTCGCCTTCGCCTATCTCCTCTACGTCAAGAACCAATAACCCAAGACCGATCATGTCCGACGCGCTCGCCCATTTCGACGAAGCCTCCTTCAAGACCGCCATCTCCGGCGCCACGCCCGTCCTCGTGGACTTCTGGGCCCCGTGGTGCGGCCCCTGCAAAGCCATCGCCCCCATCCTCGACGAACTCGCCAAGGAGTTCTCCGGCAAGCTCGTGATCGGCAAGGTCAACGTCGACGACCACGGCGACCTCGCCGGCACCTACGGCGTCCGCGCCATCCCGACCATGCTCCTCTTCAAGGGCGGCCAGCTCGCCGAGACCATCGTCGGCATGCAGTCCAAGGACTCCCTCAAGTCCAAGCTTCAGGCCAAGCTCTGAGCCTCTCCGCGCATCCCGCGCGTCCCCCCGCCCCCGGCTTGTTCGCCGGGGGCTTTTTGTTTTCTCGCGTGGCCGCCGACGCCCCGGTCCCGGCTTTCCAGGGAACCGGCCGCCTACTCCGCCGAAGCCGCCTCCCACGCGTTCAACGCGTCCGTCGCCGCCTCGCCCATCCGCTCCCTCACAAAGACCCTCAAATCCTCCGTAAACGGCGCGCGCCACGCCTGCGCGCCCAGCCCCGCCGAGTTGCCCTCCAGCGCGATCCGCGCGCAGTGCAGCGCCTGGCGCGGCAACAGAAGCCGCTCCGCCAGCGCCGGCGTCCAGCCCTTGTCGATAAACTCCAGGTAACAGCGCGCGTCCGGGCCGTAGATCTTGTCGCCCAGCACCGGAAACCCCAGCCACTGCGCATGCGCCCGGATCTGATGCTTGCGCCCCGTCTCGATCCTCACCTCCGCGAGCGTGAACCCGCCCGCCGTCGCCAGAGGCCGAAAACGCGAGCGCGCCGCCTTTCCGTCCGGCCGCACGCAAGTCTTCACGAAGACCGGGCTCGCCTCGTCGTCGCCCAGCGGCTGGTCGACCGCGATCCACCCAGCCCCGTGCCCGGCCTCCTCCCGTAGTTCTCCGACCAATACAGCCAGGTAGGTTTTCCGGATGCGCCCGTCCTGCATCGCCCGCTGCAGCCGGCTCGCCGCCTTTTCCGTCTTCGCGAAAAGCACGATCCCGCTCGTCTCCCGATCCAGACGGAAAACCAGGTGCGCCTTCTCGAGGCCCAAGCCCGCCTTCACCGCGCCGGCGAGACTCGACCAAGGCCCCGCCTTCGAGGGATGGCAGACCACGTCGCCGGGCTTTCCGAAGGCCACGACCTCCTCGTCCTCCGTCAAAATCCAGGCGCGCAGTTCCTCGTTCGCGATCAAGCGCGCCCGGCTCGTGTCCTGCTCACGCCGCGGCCACGCGCAGACGCGCAGACGACCGCCATAGGTGCCGTCGTCGCCCGCGTCGGCGTTCTTCTCCTCCGCGTTCACCCGCCGCCGCCTCCCGTCGCCCCGGCGGCCGCCACCTTGCTCGCGCGAAACTTGACCAGCAGCGCGGCGCCGATCCGCGCCGCCAGCGGCTTCGGCAGACGCGAGGCCAGAGCCGCCAACGCCCAGTTCCCCCAGCCGCACACCACCTGCGCACGACCGCGTGCGAGCGCGCGCAACGACTCGACCACCACCTGCTCCGGCGTCTGCCCCCAGCGGTCGCTCACCGCCCCCTGCTTCAGCCCCGCGCGTTTGAAAAACTCCGTCGCCGTCGGCCCCGGACACACCGCCAGCGCGCGCACTCCGCTCCCGCGCAACTCCTCGTTGAGCGCCAGACTCCAGTGCAGGAAAAACGCCTTCGTCGCCCCGTAGGTCGCCATGTGCGCGGTCGGTTGAAAGGCCGCCGTCGAGGCGATGTTCACCACCGCGCCGCCCCGCTCCCGCAGCGCCGGCAGAAGCCGCGCCGTGAGATCGACGACCGCGCGCACGTTCACGTCGATCATCTCCAGTTGATGCCCGCGATCCAGCTCATCAACACATCCATAACCGCCAAATCCGCTGTTATTTACCAGCAGGACTTTGCCCTTTCTCACGTCCTCGCGAAGGCAACCCGCCACCGCTTCCGCCGCATGCGCCAAAGCCTCCGCGTCGCTTAAATCGACACAGACTTGGCGCGCCTTAAGCTGATTCAAAAAAAAGTCCGGCGTGCGCCGGGAAAGGTTGCAAATGACCACCTCCGGATTCAGCTTCCACACGTGTTCGATGAACGCCTTCCCGATTCCGGAGGAGCCCCCCGTCACGACGATGACGGAATACTCGGACAGCATTTCACGAAGAGCGCGCATAGGAATGATCGCGCAGGCTTCGCACCCCTTCTGGCCAAGGTAAACCCAGATCCCAAAGAAATCATGAACAAGTCCCACGACGTCATCGTATCCGGCATCCACCTCGAACTCACCCCGTCGCTGAAGCAGTTCGTGCATGACAAGTCCGAACGCCTCTTCCGCCATGAGGAGAGCATCATCCGCGTTCGCGTCGAACTCGAGTGCGACATGAAGCAGGACGTCGAGCATCGCTTCACCGCCAAGGGCCACATCGTCATCAACGGCCCCGACATGAACGCCTCCGTCTCCACCGACGAATGCCACAAGGCCGTCGATCTCCTGATGGACAAGCTCGACCGCATGCTCGCCAAGCGCGCCCAGCTCTTCAAAGCCCGTCGTCACCGCGACCCCGCTCGCGTGATGGACGAAGCCGCCTGAGCCTCCCTCGTTCTTTCTCCGCGCCGCCGGCCCGGCCGACGGTCAGCGTTTCCCCCTTCGGTGTCGGGGTCAGGACACCACCCCAAAAACCCGCCGCCTCACCTTGGTCACGGCGGGTTTTTTATTGGCCGGACGGAATCGAGCCGGCCCGCCTTGGCACCCCGTGCCGCCGGGCCCGACCAGCGAGGCGTCGTCGCAAAACAAAAAACCCGCAATCGCTTGGGATTGCGGGTTTTAAATTGGCGCAGCTGTAGGGAGTCGAACCCCAAACCTTCTGATCCGTAGTCAGATGCTCTATCCAATTGAGCTACAGCTGCGTGATGGGAGGCGAGAGAAAGCAAGGTTGGGAAAAGCAGCGCAAGCGCTTTTTCCCAAAAAAATGCACCGGCCGCCTCCCCGCCTGCATCGGAAGGGATCCTCCCCTGCGGCAAGCGACGTAGCCGCACCATCTTGGCCCCGGCTTCCGCGGCTTCGTCCCGTTTTCCCCCGCCTTCCTCCCCAATCTTTTGCACCCGTCCGGCCAAGGCAAAAACCTCTCGACGTGGGACGGCGGGTGGTCGGGAAGAGAACAAGGCGCCCGACTCGGAAGAAGCGAAGCACACCCGCCGTCCCCGCTCTCCGCGCGACACACGCCGGGTGCGAAGCCCCGTTCACGGCCGCGCCTGCAAAATCAGAATGTCGTCGCGTTCCGCCCAGCCCATCCTGTCCCAAAATCCGCGGGCCCGCGCGTTGTCGGCGTAAACGAGGATCGTCGCCCGGGCGATGCCCGCCGCGCGCAGACCCGCCATCGCAAAATCCGCCAAGGCCCGCCCCACGCCGCGCCCTCGCCAGACCGGCGCCACCGCGAGATGGTAGAGAAAACCGCGCCGCCCGTCGTGGCCGCAGAGCACCGCGCCCGCCAGGGTCCCATCCGGCGCGCGCAGCACCGCGCTCAGGCCCGGATTGCGCGCCAAAAAAAACGCCAGCACCGGCTCCGTCTCCTCCTCGGACAGTCCCATTCCTTCCGACGCGTTCCACAAGGCGAGCGCCTCGCGCAAATCCGCGACACCCATCGCACGGGGAACCGGACGCGAACCGGCACCCTCCCCCACGCCGCCTCCCGCCCGTGCCCAATCCGAGACCGTCTGCGCATAGAGCGCGTGATCCACACTCCGCCCGTAAAGCATCTCGGCCTCCCGCAACACGCCCTCCTGGACGAAACCCAGCCGCTCCGCGACCGCCCGGCTGCGCACATTGCCCGTCGCCGCCGCGATCGTCTGGCGCCGCAAACCGAGCGTGGTGAAGCCATGGGCGACGAGCGCCCGGCTCGCAGCCGTCATGAGACCCCGCCCCTCGAACTCCGCGCCCAGCCAATAACCGATGTGCCCCGTCAGATTCGCGCGATCGATGACGTTGTAACCCCCGACGCCGGCGATCCGGCCATCGTGCCACAAGCAAATCGCCAGCCCCGTGCCGGCCTCCGCCTGACGCAGCGTGCTTTCGATGTTCGCGCGCGTGTGCTCCACCTTCGTGCAGGCGTCCAACCAAGGCAGCCATTCGCGCAGTTTCGCCCGGTTGGCCTCCGTCAAGGCGAACAACTCCTCCGCGTCCTCCGGCGCGCGCTGCCGCAATTCCAGGCGATCGTTCACCCGCAAATAGAACAGGGATCCCATGCCGCGGAGAAAACATAAGGCCTCGCGCCCTTCAACCCCACGCCGCGCCGGCCCGGGATTCGCGCGTTTCCACCATGCCCGCCCCGGCGTTTCCTTGCTTCGAAACACCTTGGACGCCCCATGACGACTCCCACGGCCCCCCTCCGCGAGACGCGCGCGCTTTACGCCCCCGCCGGGGCGCCCACACTCCGCGCCGTGGATTCGACCTCGCCTTCGCCCGCCGCCTCCTCCGCTCCCTCGTCCGCAACGGATCCCGCGCTCCTGCATGCGATCAGCCGGCTCGCCGCGACGGCGGAGAGCCCGCACGCCGCCTTGATCGAGATCCTCCGCCTCGCCATCGCGCATTTCTCCGCCTCCTCGGGCACCATCTCCCTCCTCAACCCCGACAGCGGAAAACTCGAGATCGAGGTTCACCAAGGCATGCCGGCCGACATCGACGAGGTCGCCCTCCGCCCCGGCCAGGGCATCACCGGCTGGGTCGCCTTCCACGGACGCCCCCAGCTCGTCGCCGACGTCCGCGCCGACCCGCGCTACATTCCCGTCCGCCCGGAGGTCCGCTCCGAGATCACCGCCCCCCTCATCCCAGAAAACGGCCAGATCATCGGGGTCATCAACCTCGACAGCGACACGGTCGGCGGCTTCACCGCGCGACATCTCGCCGACCTCGTCACCCTCGCCGCCGAGAGCACCCACGTGCTCCTCCGCCTCTGGCAGCTGCAACACCTGCGCGGCAAGGCCCGCCAGCTGGAGAACCTCGTCTCCGCCGGCCTCACCCTCGTCACCAAGCTCGAGCGCCAGGAACTGCACGACGCCATCACGCGCGACACCCTCGGCCTGCTCTCCGCCCGCGCGTCGTTGCTCTTCGAATACGTCCCGGCCCGCCGCTGCCTCCGCGCGGTCTCCCTCGCCGGCGAGCCCGAGGCGCGCCTGCCGGAGGGCGACCTGCCGTTGGAATCCTGCCTCGTCGGCGCCTGCCTCGCCACGCGCCGGCACCTCGAGTTCATCAACGTCCAGTCCCCCGAGTTCATCGACGTCGTCGATCTCCCGCGCCATCCCTCGCTGCGATCCCTCCTCGCCGTCCCCATGTTCTGGGAAAACGAGGCGGTCGGCATCCTTTGCGTCTTCACCGACCAGCCCCACCGCTACAACAACGACGAAAAGCGCCTCCTCTCCGCCTTCTCCAGCCTCGCCGCCGTCACGCTGCAAAACTCGCGTCTCTACACCCGCGTTTTCCAAAGCGAGGACACCCTGCGCAAAAACGAGCAGCTCACCACGCTCGGCCTGCTCGCCGCCGAGATCGCCCACGAGATCCGGAATCCGCTCACCGTCATCAAGCTCCTCTATGGCTACCTTGGTCTCGACTTCCCCGAGGACGACCCGCGCCGCACCGACGTCCGCGTGATCGGCGAAAAACTCGACCAGCTCGAGGCCATCGTCTCGCGCGTGCTCCAGTTCGCCAAGGCCCCCTCCTCGCTCCACTCCCGCTGGTCCCTCGCCGACATCATCGGCGACACGCTCGTCCTCATCCGTCTCAAGCTCGCGCAGAGCAAGATCCGGCTGCGATTCGACCCGCCGGAAAAACCCGTCCACGTCGACGTCCACAAGGGCCAGCTCCAGCAGGTGCTCCTCAATCTTTTGCTCAACTCCACCCACGCCATGCCCCAGGGCGGCGCCATCGTCGTCCGCGCCTTCGTCGAGGAGCACGAGGGCGTCCGGCAGGCCGTGATCGATGTCGTGGACACCGGCGGCGGCGTGCCCTCGGAGATCGCCGACCACATTTTCGACAGCTTCCTTTCCGGGCGGGCCGACGGCACCGGCCTGGGGCTCGCGATCGCCAAACGCATCCTGCTCTCGCACCACGGCGACATCTCGCTGCACGCCACCGGCCCCGGCGGCACCACCATGCGTCTCCGCCTGCCCGTGGCGCCCTGATCCTCTTTCGCCATGACCGATCCCGCCGCCAAACTGCGCCTCCTGCGCGTCACGATGTTTTTTCTCCTCGGCGCCGCGCTGCTCGTGCTCGTCCTGCCGCTGCCCCTACCCGTTCCCTTGCGCCTCGCCGTCGCGAGCACCGACCTCATCGCAGCGGCCGTCGTCTGGCTCGCGTGGCGCCAGCGCCGCGGCTGAGACCGCGGCTCCCACGCCCGCCCTACCTCGCCTCCGCCGCCAAGGCGTCGCGGCGGATGATCCTGTGCCCGCCCGAGCCGAGGCCCTCCAGCAGTAGACGACCACCCCGGAGAACCCTGCGCGCCGGAACGCCATCCAACGTCAACTCCGACGGGGTCGTGCCTTCGCCCGCCGGCAGTTCCACCGTGGCCGTCACGTTCGCCGGCAACCTCACTTCCAGTTCGTAGCCATTGGGCAGCCGTTTCCAAGCGACGGCGATCGCCCCCCGATCCGTGGCGATCCGGCCAAGCGCCCACTCCAGCTTTTCGCCGAAGTCCAGGGGCTTGATCAACACGCGCTCATATTGCGGCGCCAGCGGCCGGATCCCGAGCACGTGGCGCACATGCCCCTCCAGACCGGCCGCGCCCCACGCATGCGAGAGGCTGTCCCCCGTCCGATCCGCGTCCCAAGCCTCCCAGGTCGCCGTCGCCCCGCTCGCCAGACACTTCGCCCAGCCGGGCCGGGACGCGTTCGTGTAGAGATCGAGCAAGGCCGGTCCCTGCTCCGCCTCACCCAGAGCGCGGATCAGCCAGCCGACCGTCACCATGCCCACGCTCATGCCTTTCTCTTTCACGTGCTCGACCACCGCCGCACGCGTCCCTTCGGGCACGATGCCCAGCGCGAGCGGAAACATGTTGGCATGCTGCGAAGCGTGGGAACTCGGCACGCCATCCGCCAGAAGTCCGTCGATATAGACTCCATCCGGCCCGAGGAGACGCGCGTTGATCGCGATTTTGAGCGCCTCGGCGCGCGCGCGATAGGCGTCGCGATCCGATGGCTCGCCGAGCTCCGCGGCGATTTTCGCGATCACGTCGAAGTCCGCGTAGGCCCAGCCGTTGATCACCGTCCGCGCGACCGTGTTCATGTCGTAGCCGAAGCGCATGCTCGCCGGCCAGTCGACGATGCCGAACTGGTAGGCGCCGGAGCCGCCCGTGAGCCTGGTCACCAGCCCGGTGGCCGGATCGATGTGACGCGCCACGTAGTCGGCGACGTCCTTCAGCTTAGAGTAGTTTTCCCGGAGAAACGCGCGGTCGCCAGTCTCGGTGTAGTAGGCCCACACCCAAACCAGAAAAGCCTGGGTGAAATCCGGAATGTCCCGCGCCCCGTCCCGATTGGGATAAACGGCGTTGATGCGCCCGCGGTCGGCCGGTTTCGACCAGTGCTGCTCCATCGAACGCAGAAACTCCGACAACGCGCGGCGGGTAAGGGGACGCTCGTTCAACACCGGCATCGCGACGCCGCTCTGCGCCGCGCCATCGAGCAGGAAGCCGCCCTTCTCGCGCGTGGGGGTGTCGACGAACTCCTCCTGCGCGCAGGTCAAGAGCGAGTGCTTCATCAGCGCCCAGACGGCGTTCAGCGTGGCGTCGGACGATGCGAAATCGGAGGCCGCGTCGACGAGCCGGCTGTGGCGCACGATAAACGAGAAATTCTCCGCCGTCACCGGCATGGGCGCGTTGTCGATTTGGAAGTAGCGCATCCCGAGATATTCGACCGGCTCAAAGACGAAGGAGCCGCCATCCAAGGTCGCCCGATATTCCATGAGCGTGGACTGGGACTTCGCGTCCTTCGCGATCTCGCCGGACGAGCCGAGCGTGTCCGCGCCGCGCATCGACACCTCCGCGCCGGGCGCGCCGCCCGAAAAACGGATGCGCGGCATGCCCGCGTAGGTTTTGCCCAGATCAACGAGATACTTCCCATCGCCCAGGGCCTTGATCGACGCGGGGGCGACGACCGTCTCCTCGATGCGGGTCAGATCCGGGTGAAGCGCCCCGCTCCACGGCGCCGTCGGCTGAGGACCGATCACGGTCGCGGCCGGCCAGGCGTCGTCGTCGAAATCCAGCGCGGCCCAGTCGCGAGGCAGCTTGCGCGCGTCGATCCGCTCGACGTAACCCACGCCCTCGCCGCGATTCCGATGCACAAGATCGTCGATCACCCAGGCCTCCGCGCGGCTCTGCCGCCAGGTGGCGTCGGTGCCGATCTCGCTCCGTTCGCCGTCGTCGTAGTCCACCACGATCTTCGCGATCAACCCGCGCTCGCCGGCCGGCCGTCCCTGCCCGCCGCCGAACCAATGCGTGAACACCGCGAACTGGTTCGCCGCCCCCGCGCGCAAGAGCGTCGTGATGTCGTGCGCGTTGTAATATTGATACTGCGGGTGCTGGTAGGCCGGCCCCTTGCCGACAAGCACGCCGTTCACGTGCAGCGCGTATTTGTGCGTGGCCGAGATATACGCGACGGCGCGGCGAATCGGCTTGGCCGGCAACTCGGCGCGCTTCCGGTAGTAGGTGTAATCGTCGGCCTCGGCGCTAGCGCGACGGATCCAGGAGGCGCCCGCCCAGTCTTTGTTTTCCAACAGCCCGACGTCGAAGACCGCGGGGACGGAAAAGGGGCCTTCGTGTCCGTCCTTGTCCCAGGTGCGAACAGCCCAGAAATAGCGATGTCCGCTCTCCAGGGGCCGGCCGCCGAAAGGCACGTGGTTCTGCGCCCGGCTCGCGACCTTGCCGCTGTCCCAGACATCGGCGGAACCGGCGGCAAGCTTCTCCGGCGAGGATGCTACGAGGATCCGGTAGCTGGTCTGGATCTCGTCCGAATCCGGGTCGTTCACCAACCAACCGAAACAGACGTCCGCCCCGGTGCCGACGGGACGGACAACGTCGTTCACACGCAGCGAGGAAGGCGGTCCCGGGGGCCGCACCGCGGCGACGGGCGCGGACGTGTCGGGCACCGGCATCAAGTCGTCGGTCGCGCCGGGATCGGTCGCGCGCAACTCGATCCGGCCCAGGACGCCGTTCCCGTTTTTCAACGACCGGCTTTTCGCATCCAGAAAGGCGGCGGCCGGCGTCTTCTTGTTGTCGATGCAAAGCGTGAGGCGCCGCCGGCCGGGCGTGATGTCCGCGCTCAGGTCCAGGGCCGCACCCGAGACCGAACCGTCCTGCGAATCCACCTCGGTCTCGTCGACCCACGCCGTGGCCGCCTGGGTGCGCTCAAGAAACAACAGGACGCGCTTGCCCCGCCACGACTCGGGAATGTCCACCTCGCGCTGATACCACGCGGCGCCGACAAAGTCGGTGGCGCCGGGCAGGACGACGCGTTCGCGGGGCTTGGTCATATACCACCGCTCGTTCATGCCTATCTCGCCCGGATCCCGCTGGAAGGCCCACTCGCCGGCCAGGGAGACGACGAGCGCTGGCGGCATCGCCCTCTCCGCGGCGGCCAGCAGCGGCGGAAGCAAACCGACCAGAAGCCAAACCAAAAGGGGACGGTAGACGTGGGCGAACATGGGACGGATGAAAGAGCGAGAACGACAAAGAGACCAACTCCCCGATTTCGGCGATCAGCGCGCCACCGGCTCGCCGTTGATCATGACATTCCTCAGGCGGAGGTTCTTCACCTCCCGCGCGTCGAGCTTCGTGGAATCCAGGCGAAGATCGATGGCATCCAGGGTGACGCCGTCGATTTCGGTCTGGCCGGGATTGCCCTGGATCGTCCCAAAGGAGCCGTAGGTCCCGCGAACGCCGGAGATCGTCAGATTGCGGACCACCGAGCGCGGCGGCGGCAGACCGCGCAGATCCGTATATTGTTTCCACGGCTGGATCGAGACCAAGGCGCCACGCGAAGCCTCGAGCGTGAGCTCGCGGATAAGAACGTCCTCGTAGCGCTGGGGCGTGTCGGCGCGCAGCTTGAAGTTGACCACCGACATCGCGCCGGTCACGCGGCAGTTTTCCACCACGACATCGCGAACGACCGTCGCCTCGCTGCCGAGGGTGACGGCGGCGTGGCCGCGCCGAAAATGACAGTCTATGACGCGCACCCGCTCGACGGGCGGGCTGGCCGAGTCCTCGAGCGCCAAGGGGCCTTTCGATCCCTTCATCGCCACGCAGTCGTCGGTCACCGAGAAATAACAGCCTTGGACGGTCACGTCCTGGCAGCTGTCGATGTCGATGCCGTCCGTGCTCGGAGCCTGCTTGTAGTCGTCGGGCACGAGAAACCGCGCGTTTTTCACCCGCACCTCACGACAACGGTAGAGGTGCAGATTCCAGAACTGGGAGTCCTTGAACGTCACCCCGTCGATCACGACGCCGCGCGAGTTCTCGATCAGCGCCAGACGGGCGCGTGCGACGCTGAGATTAGCGAAATTCCGGGGATCGGTCGACGCGCGGCGCCGTTTCCAAAATTCGTCCCAGATCGACCGGCCGGCGCCATCGAGGACGCCTTCGCCGTCGATGCGAAAGCCGTCGCAGCCGTCCGCGTTGACCAGGGCCGGACTAAAGCGTTCCTCGAAGTGCCCCTCGATGCGCGTGCGGCGCGGGGGGAAGTGGGTCTGGTCGGTCGAGCAACGCAGCACCGCGTCTTTCTCCAGGTGGAGATTCACGCCGGGCTTGAAAAAAAGCGCGCCGCTGACGAAGACGCCCGCCGGCACGACCACCGTGCCGCCGCCCTCGGAGGCGAGCCGGTCGATGGTCGCCTGGATCGCGCTCGTGGCGAGGGTCGCGGCGTCGCCGACCGCGCCGGCGTCCGCGATCGACCGTCGGCGAGGCAGGGAGTTTTCCCGGATGCCGTCGGACACGTTCGCGCACGAGGACGCGGAGCCGGCCGCCGAAAGCAGAAGCGAAAAAACAACCACGCGGGGAACGGGAATCATGGGGCGAAGGCGTGAAAGACCAGGCGACGACTCCGATCAATAGGCCACGCGTTCAGACCGTGTGATCTCGTAGGTCGGCGCCTTGCCGTCCACGGTCCGGACGCCCGATATCGCGACATCCTCGGCGCGGTCGATCTTCACCGCCGCGCCCGCGGGCAGCCGGATGTCACTCATCCGCACATTTTTCGTGCGATGGCCGTCGGCGGGGAATCCGTTGACGATGATCGCCGGCTTTTTCGGGTCGGCCTTGGACAGATCTATGTCCGAGAAAACGAAGTCGCGAAAGAAGGGCTGCGCGGGCGCGCCCTCGCCGTCGTTGTTGTAGGGCAGTTCGGTGTAGATGGTGATCTGTTGGAGGTCGCAGTTGCGCACCGTGACGTTCTCGACGAAGCCGCCGCGTTCCTTGGTGCCCTTGATCTGCATGCCATGCAGCAGCGCCCCGGCGACGCAGTCCTCGACCAGGACGTCGCGCACGCCGCCCGACATCTCGCTGCCGATGGAGATGCCATGGCCGCGGGTGAACATGCAGTCGAAGACGCGCACGCCGACGGTCGGGCGGCCGACCACGTTGCCCTCGGGATTCTTGCCGGACTTGATCGCGATGCAGTCGTCGCCGGTGTCGAAGCGGCAGTTGAAGATGAAGGAGTCACGGGACGAGTCGGGATCGATGCCGTCGCCGTTGTGCACGTCGCTGCGGATGTCGAGACCGTGGAGGCTGATCCCCTCGGAATAGATGTAGTGGATCGTCCAGCACGGGGACTCCTCGATCCGGAGACCGGAGATCTCCACGTTTTCGGCGTTCATGAGGAGGATCAGACGCCCGCGGGCGCGCAGGCCGTCCACGCGCTTGGCGTAAAGCCTCATGACGGCGTCGGAGAGACCGCGGCCTCCGCCCGAGATCGTGCCCTCGCCCCGGATGCTGATGTTGCGCACGTTGGCCGGACCCGCCCGATCAAGGCGGCCCGCGTTGAGAAGACTCGCGTGGGTTTCCATTTCCCAGCCCTCGAAACGGTTCAGGTTGAACGGCAGATAATCCTTCGGATCGGCGCTGCCCTTGAGGACGCCGCCCTTGGCGATCTCGAGCGTCAGGTCGCTCTTCAGGTAAAGGGCCCCGGAAAGGAAGACGCCCTCCGGAATGCGGACGATCCCGCCTTTCGGGCAGGCGTCGATCGCGGATTGGAGCGCTCGGGTGTCGAGCGTCTTGCCGTCCCCCACCGCGCCGTGATCGCGCACGGAGACGACCGGCTCCCGGGCGAGGGTGCGCACAGGCAGCGCGTTGCTGGCGAAGACGTGTCCGCCCGTGTCGCGCGTGCGAACCGTGAACACATGATCGCGCTCCGGAACGAGACCCTTCGCGGTGAAGTAGGTCTTGGCGGTGGTGGCGAGCGGGAGGCCGTCGCGCAGCACCTGATAGCTCAAGCCGGCGCGCCCTTCCGGCTTGTCCCACACGAGGGTGACCTCGTCGGAGCGCAGGGTCTTGGGCGCGGTGATCAAGCGGAAGGAGGCGGAGCCGGACGATCCCGCAGACGGGGAAATCGCACAGCCGCCCAACCAAAAGGCGCAGAGACCAAACACGAATGTGAGCCAGAGGGGCGCGAAGAGGGGTTTCATGGTGAAAAAAACGAGGGATACGCGCGTCGGGCGTGATTCATCGCCAAGGCGCGGACGGCTCCGCGGTCGGGGCGTTTCGGGGCGACGTCAAAATAGTCCCGCCACGTCTTTTTGGCCATTGCGGGAGCGCGCACACATTTGACAAAAACGCGCATCATGCGCGCGCCCACGAACCTCGCCTACCTCGGACAGGGCGCTCGCACCTACGGACTGAGACCGATTCTGGGGCGACCGCGCGGCTTCTGGGAGTTGCAATGGGTGCTACGAGGCCGCGCCCGCCCGGATAATCTCGATCCCATTGACGAAAAGGACGCCGGCGCCCGCCTCTACGTCTCGCACCCCGACTCCCCGCATGGCTGGACGGACGAGGGGGCGGGGACCGCGGAGGTGTTCGTGCTGCATTTCCGCACCGTGCCGGCGGAGCTGGCCGCGACGGTGAATCAGGCAAAAACGCACATCATTCGATTGAGCGAGTCCGAGTGCCGCCAGCATCGGGCGCGCCTGGACGAGATTCGCCGCGCGCATGCGGACAACGATCCGCGACTCGCCTTGAAGCTGGAGCAGGTGCTGATCGAGATCGCGTTGCTCGTGCTCGACCGCGCGGCGCCCGTCCCGGCGCCGGGACCGAGCCTGGATCGAGTCGAGCACGCCTTGCACTGGTTCGAGGAGAACATCGGCGAGAATCCGTCGGCGGCGGAAGTGGCGAAGGCCGCGGGGGTGTCGCCGGCGCATCTGCGCCGGCTCTTCGCCGCGGCGGGACGACGCTCTCCGAAGATCGAATGCACACGGCTGCGGATGGCGGCGGCCGGACGCTGCCTGCGGGACGGGTGGAAACTGGAGCGGATCGCGAGCTACCTCGGCTACAGCGAGGCGAGCTCGTTTTCCCGTGCCTTCTCTTCCGAATGCGGCGCCTCCCCGCGCGAGTGGCTGAAGCGGGCGCGATCCGGCCGGGACGAGATCAGGTGAGGTCTGGAGGCACCGTCGCGATGGCCTCCTCGAGAGTGGTGAGCCCCTCCTTCACCTTGAGCATGCTGTCCTGGTGCAGGGTCTTCATGCCGCCGCGCATCGCGATTTTCTTCAACTCGGCGGATTCGAGCCCCTTGTTGATGCCCTCGATCAACTCGCCGTTGGTGACCATGAGCTCGTGGATGCCGACGCGGCCCTTGTAGCCGGTGCTGTTGCACTTCGGGCAGCCCTTGGCGTTGGCCTTGAAGATCTGGCCCGACCAGCCGATGGCGTTTTCCAGCAGCTCCTTTTCCCGGCCGACCGGCTCGTGGGCGACCTTGCAGGTCTTGCAGACGCGGCGCATGAGGCGCTGGGCGCAGACGCAGAGCAGCGAGGAGCTGATCATGAAAGGCTCGATGCCCATGTCGGTGAGGCGGGCGACGGTGCTCGGCGCGTCGTTGGTGTGGAGCGTCGAGATGAGCAAGTGGCCGGTGAGCGCGGCCTCGACGGCGATGCCCGCGGTCTCCTGGTCGCGGATCTCGCCCACGAGGATGATGTCGGGGTCCTGGCGAAGATAGGCGCGAAGGGCGCTCGCGAAGGTGAGCCCGATCTGCCGGTGCATCTGCATCTGGTTGATGCCGGGCAGCGTGTATTCGATCGGATCCTCCGCGGTGCGGATGACGATGTCGGGGGCGTTGATCTCGCCGAGCGCGGAGTAGAGCGTCATCGACTTGCCCGAACCCGTGGGACCGCAGTGGAGGATCATGCCGTAGGGCTGGCGGATGCACTCGCGGTAACGGGTCAGGTTTTCCTCGGAGAAGCCGAGCGCGGTGAGCGGCAGCGTGGACTTCTGCTTGTCGAGGATACGCATGACGACGCCCTCGCCGTAATTGAGGGGCGCGGTGGAGACGCGCAGGTCGACGTCGATGCCTTTCTTGGTGTAGTGCTTGAAAACGATGCGGCCGTCCTGGGGCAGGCGACGCTCCGCGATGTCGAGGTTGCACATGATCTTCAGGCGGGCGATGAGCGCCGGGCCGACCTTGTGCGGGAGGCGGAGTTTCTCCTGGCAGACGCCGTCGATGCGGTAGCGCACGACGATCTCTTTTTCCCAGGGCTCGATATGGATGTCGGAGGTGCCGGAGTAGTAGGCGTCCTCGATGACGCGGTTGGCCAGCTGGACGATGGGGGCGGAGTCCTCGGTGACATCGGCCTCGGCGCTTTCCCCTTCGTCGATGCCGTATTCGGCGCCGATCGCGCCGACGACGTCGTCGAAGCCGGCGGGGCGGCTTTGCTCCTTGGCGAACTTGTCCTGGATGTCCTTCTCGCGGGCGAGGAGGCGCACCACGCGCTTGCCGGTCAGCTCGGCGACCTTTTGCGGGACGGCGAGGTCGAAGGGATTCGCGACGGCGAGCAACAGCGTGTCGCCGGCGTAGCCCACGGGCAGGCAGAGATTTTCCTGACAGAACTCCTGGGGAACGCGTTCGTAGGTGGAGCCGGAGACGCGAAACTTCGCCGCGAAGAAAGGCGCGAGGTGGTAGGCGCGGGCCCTGGCGACAAAGAGCTGGGTCGCGGTGATCGAGTGCTGGTCGCGCAGGAGCTTGTCCAGCTCCTCGCCCGACACCTCGTCGGGGCGCGAGGCGAGCGCGGCCATCTGGTCGGAGGACAGCCGTCCCTGTTTCTCGAGTTGCTGAACGATCTGAAGCTGAAGTTTGCCAAGCGGCATGGCCGAAAAGGGAAAAGGGTGTTCGCGCCGCTCAGGGTTTGCTCGTCGCGAGGCGTTCCAAGGTGTCGGCCACGGCCTCCAAGGTGGTGCCATACCAGATGACCTGGCCGCCGAGTTGCTTCTCCCAGAAGGTCCGGACGGCGGGGCTGAGATAGTAGGCGGAGGCCACGAGCGTGAAATCCTCGTCGCGGTCGAAGGGCACCGTCCAAGTGGCCCAGCAGGCGGCATGATTGAGCTTCGCGCGCACCTCGTCCGCGCCTTCGTAGACATGCAGGTCGACGAGGCCGATGCCGTGCTCGTCCACGCAATATTGAAGCACGTCCTCCTCCTTCACGACCTTCAAGTCGTAGGCCAGGACGCCGAGCAGCGTGCATTGGCGGGGAGCGCCGCCGGCGATCAGCTCGAGCAGCTTCTCGTTCGCGCTCTCGAGCTGGTCCACGGTGACGAGATTGGCTTCCACGAGGCTGGCGCCGAGGAGCCGGTTCGCCCGCATCAAAAGCGAGCGGATCTCCGCCGGCGCGGGCGACACGGAGAAGGGAGCGGTGGTTTCGGCCATGCGGAAGGGAGGGTTTTCCGGGCGAGGTGACGGTATGCGAAGGATTCGGGAACGGGCCCGCTCAGACGACCGCGCGGGGGCGGGACATCACGCGCGGCTTGCCGCCGTGCTTGATGACGCGGGCCCGGATCGCCTGCTTCAACTCGTCGAGCCCCTCGCCGCTGAGGCAGGAGATCTTGAGGATATCGACCTTGTGCCTCTTCTTGAAGGCGGTGAGGTTCTTCTTCGACTCCGGGAGGTCGACCTTGTTGGCGACGACGAGGCGGGGCTTCTTGAGGAGCTTGGGATCGTAGGCCTTCAACTCGGCGAGCAGCGTGGCGTAGTCCTCGCGGGGGTCGCGATCGTCGGTGCCGGCCATGTCGATGAGGAACATGAGCAAGGTGCAGCGCTCGATGTGGCGGAGGAAGCGGTGGCCGAGGCCGCGGTTCTCGCTCGCGCCGGCGATGAGCCCGGGCACGTCGGCGAGCAGCAGGCGGTCGTAGTTTTCCGGATACTCGATCACGCCGATCTGCGGATGCAGCGTGGTGAAGGGATAGGCGGCGGCCTTCGGACGCGCCTTGGTGATGGCGCGGGTGAGCGAGGACTTGCCGGCGTTGGGGAAGCCCACGAGGCCGACGTCGGCGATGGACTTCAAGACGAGACGGAAGTCGCCCGTCTCGCCGGGCTTTCCGGGCAACGCGGTGCGCGGCGCGCGATTGATCGAGGACTTGAAATGCGGATTGCCCCAGCCGCCGTTTCCGCCGGCGCAGAGCACGACCCGCTGGCCGTCCTCGGTGATCTCGGCGACGACCGCGCCCGACTCCTCGTTGATGACAATGGTGCCGAGCGGCATCTTCAGATAGGCGGACTTGCCCACGTGGCCGTGACAGTCCTTGCCCTGGCCGTTCTCGCCCTTCTCGGCGTTCCAGTGCGGCTTGTATTTGTAGTCGATGAGATTGTTCGTGTCGTCGTCGCCGACGAGGATGACATCGCCGCCCTTGCCTCCGTCGCCGCCGTTGGGTCCGCCCCACGGCTCGTATTTCTCGCGCCGGAAGGACACGCAACCGCGCCCGCCGTCGCCGGCTTTCACTTTAATCACGCACTCGTCGATGAACATCGCCGGGGATGGTGCATAAAGCCCTTCGCTTGCCAAGGGGCGGAACGGAAGAAGCCCTCGTCCCCTGCGACTTTGACGCGAATCGGGGCATTTCGCCGTCGATTGGCAGGTCGTGACCCGCGCCCGGACCAAGCCGCGCCCCCGTTGACAGCGCCCCCGCCGCCGCCCAGCCTCCGCCGTTTCTCCCTGCCCACCTTCATGGAAGCCACGACTTACACGCTCGAGTTCGAGAAACCCCTGCGCGACTTGAGCGCCCAGCTTGAGCAGCTCCGCAAGCAATCGCTCGAGAACAACTTGGACCTCGGCAAGGAGATCGCCGCGATCGAGAAGAAGATCGCCGCCACCCAGCGCGAAATCTACTCCAGCCTCACTCCCTGGCAGCGCGTGCAAATCGCCCGCCACCCCAAGCGCCCCTACGCCCTCGACTACGTCGCGCTCATGTGCACCGGCTTCCAAGAGCTGCACGGCGATCGCCAGTTCGGCGACGACCGCGCCCTCGTCGGCGGCACCGCCTTCTTCGACGGCCAGCCCGTCATGATCGTCGCCCAGCAAAAAGGCCGCGACACCAAGGAGAAAATCGCGCGCAACTTCGGCATGCCCCAACCCGAGGGCTACCGCAAGGCCCTGCGCCTCATGAAGCTGGCCGAGAAGTTCAACCTTCCCGTCCTCACCTTCATCGACACTCCGGGAGCCTACCCCGGCCTCGGCTCCGAGGAACGCCACGTCTCCGAGGCCATCGCCGTAAACCTCCGCGAAATGGCCCTTCTCGACGTGCCCACCATCTCCATCGTCGTCGGCGAAGGCGGCTCCGGCGGCGCGCTCGGCATCGGCGTCACCGACCGCGTGCTGATCTTCGACAACAGCTACTACTCGGTCATCTCCCCCGAGGGCTGCGCCGCCATCCTCTGGAAGGATCCGTCCGCCGCCCCCAAGGCCGCCGAAGCCCTCAAGCTCAACGCCGACGTGCTGGAAAAACTCGGCGTCGTCGACGAGGTCATCCCCGAGCCCTTCGGTGGCGCGCACAACGACCCCGCGCAGGCCTCCGCGACCCTGAAATATTCCATCCAGAAACATCTCAACGACCTCCGCGCCCTCAGCTCGACCAAGCTGCTCGACGCGCGCTACGAGCGCTACCGCCACCTCGGCGTCTACCAGGAGTCCGGAGTCGCCCACAATTGATTCGCCGAAAAACGCCGCCTCCGGGCGGCGTTTTTTGTTTTCGTTCTTTCGCTCTTCGCGCTTTTGCTCGTCGCAAAAGCCCTGCATGAGCGAAAATCCTCCGCCGAGCCTCGCCCCCGCCCCGCCCAATCGCCTTCGCTCGCTTGCGGAGGGCGAACGCCCGCAGGAACGCGCGCTCGCCCACGGGGTCGGCACGCTCGCGGACGCCGAGCTCCTCGCCCTGCTCTTGCGCAGCGGCACACGCGGACACGATGTGATGAGCCTCGCCTCGCGGCTCCTCGCCGAAGCCGGCTCGCTCCATGCCCTCACCCGCTGGCGCCAAGCCGATTTCCGCCGCTTGAAAGGCATCGGACGCGTCAAAGCCCTCCAGCTCTGCACCGTGATGGAGGTGGCCCGCCGGGTCCTCGGAGCGGAACGGCAACTCCCGCCCGAACTTCACTCGCCCGACGACATCTACGCCTACCTTCGCCCGCGCGCGCTCGGCCTTGAGGTGGAAAAGTGCTGGGTCGTGTCGCTCAACACCCGCAACCGCGTGCTCCGCTGCACCGAGCTCACCTCCGGCACCAGCCGGCAGACGCTCGTGCGCCCCGCGGAGGTGCTGCGCGAGGCCGTTCGCGAAGGGGCCAGCGCCATCATCCTCGCCCACAACCACCCCAGCGGAGACCCGCAACCCAGCTCCGCCGACGTCACCGTCACCCGCCAGCTGCGCGGTGCCTCCGACATCGTCGACCTGCGCCTCCACGACCATGTGATCCTCGGTGATGCGGCGCTCGATCCGCTGGGAATCGGCTACTACAGTTTCCGCCGCGGCGGTTTGCTGTGAGCCATCCCGACCCGGCCGCGGAAAGGCGACGAAAAATCCCGATAAAAACTCCTTGAACTCCCCGCGCTCGGTCGCGAAGTTCCGCGTCCCCGTTTTTGGTGCGATATCCAAGTGGCCAAAGGACGTTGACTGTAAATCAATTCTGCCTCGCAGTTCGCTGGTTCGACTCCAGCTCGCACCACCACTTAAAACCCCGGCCGCCACGCCGGGGTTTTTCTTTTCCCAGCCGCCTGCGGCACAGGCGTTAACCGACTGCCCGACCATCGGCCCGACCCGGGAAAAGACAAACGCCGCGGTCTGCGTCGATCCACCCGAACCGCGCCAAGGAAGCCTCGCCCTTGTCCATGAATCTCGCCCGGCAGGAAAAGTCGGGCCAACGCCGGTCGAACGCCGGTCGTCGGGCTCCTCGCCCGCACCCGAGCGCGCTTCACCTCCGCAAAAAAGCCCCGGCCTGCCGGCCGGGGCTGCGATGATTGCGGGCCAAGCTTGAGCTTAGCTGGCGGACGGCGGCTCGGAGGCCGCGTCGGAAGCCGGCGCGGCTTCGGCGGCGGGCTCGGAGGCGGCGGCGGGCTTGGGCGCCTCGGGGAAGTTTTCCGGATCCACGTCCGACGCTTCGATCTCGCGCTTGCGCGCCTCGACCATCGGCGGCGGGCAGAAGAGCGAGCCGTCGACGAACTCGGTGACGTAGCCCTCCTTCACCAGATAACGCAGATCCCCCTTCAGACGGGTCAGCTTCTCCTGCTCTTCGGCGGGGATCGGCTCGGGAGCCTGACCCTCGACGGGCGCGGGACGCGGGGCGAGATTGAGCAGGCGCTGGGCGAGCTCGCTCTCCTTCACCATCGGGTTGCCCTCGATGAAGGCGATGAGCGCGCTGAGCGACTCGGAGAACACCTGGCCCGGCACGCGGAAACGGCGCTTCACCGCGCAGACATAGCTGATGCCCTTGGAGCCTTTCTTGAAGATCGTGAAATGCTCGCGACGCAGACGGCCGCGTAGGGCGTTGGCCGTATCCAACGGGAAACGACGCTGGGCGGCGAGGGCGCCCTCGACCGCGCGGCGAATCTCGCTCGTCGCCGGGATGTTCTCGAGGATGCGGCCCGGGAAACGGAGCTGCTCGACGATGCGCACGACGCGCTCGCGCGCGGTCGTCAACAGGTGGTGGCGAGCCTCCTCGATGGAATCGAAGGAAGGACCGGCGGGCGCGGCCTCGACCGGGGCCTGCTCGGCGGCGGGCGCCGCGGCGGCTTCTTCACCCTCGATCGGAGCGACGGCGGACGCCGCCTCGGCTGCGGCGGCGGCCTTGGCGGCCGAGCCTTTGGCGGGCGCGGGCTTCCACGTATAGCGGGTGGCCTTCTTCATCTTCTCGAGCCACTGGGCGACGACCTCGGGATCGCGCACGGTCTCGATCTTCGCCTTATAGGCCTCCAGCGGCATGCGGATGTTCGCCGCATGGTGCTGCGCCACGATCTGGTTGTAGCGGTGATAATTCGGCGGGGCGAGAAGCGTTCCGGTGATCGTGCAGCGGTTGACGACCTGGAAATTGCCCTTCGGCGCCTCGACCTCGACCTCGGCGGTGTCGAAGAACAGCCCGAGATGTTTCTCCAGCACGTGCGAGATGGCCGCGTCCTCGGTCTCGAAGGGAAGACCGTCCGGCACCGAGATGTAGAAGGGAGCGGGCTTCACCGAAGGCGTGACGGGGGCCTCGGATGCGCCTTCCGCGGCGGGAGCCGCGGGCTTGGAGCCGGGGGTGATGCGCTGCACCACCGCGACAAAGCGGTCGTTTTTCTCCACGACCGACTTCGCGATGTAGAACAGCTCGAACGTGCGGCAGGACTTGCGGATCGCGTCGGAGAGGACCTTGAAGCTGTTGTCCTCGGGATAAAAGGTGACGCTGAAGAAAGGGCTGACGTAGGGACCGGCGGGCTCGCGGGGCGGGCCGCGGAAGTCGCGACGCTCGCCGCCCTGGAAACCACCCTCGCGGCGCGGACCGCGGGGATCGTCACGACGCGCGCCCTCGAAACGCGGACGATCGCCGCGCGGGCCGCCGCGGTCGTCGCGGCGTTCGGGGCCGCGCGACTGCTCGGGACGTGGAGCGGCGCCGGCGTCGGCCTCGCCGCCCGCGGCGGGCGCGGAGGCGGGGCGCCGGAAATCGCGGCGATCACGACGGGGCGTGGCGTCGCCATCACGACGCGGACGATCGTCGCGACGGTCGGGACGGGCGCCGCCTCCGGCTCCGGGCGAGGATTTGTCCTGGGACCAGGAAGTGCCGAAGCTGAACCCCTGCAACTGGGAGAGGTCTAGCTTGTTGAGCCCATGATCGGGCGTTTGCGGGGAGGGCGTCTCGTCCATGCGGTGAAAGCGGGCGTCGCGAATGACGGCGGGCGTAGGGTGGGCTGGAAGGCGGGATGGACCTGCACGGGAGGCACAGGTCGTGCCAGCTTCATGGCCACTTTCCCGCACGCAAGCCGTTTCCCGAGGCGGAGGAAGACCCGCCGCCCGGGCGGGCGCCGCCCCGAACCACCCGACCGATAAAAGCCTTCCCATGTGTCGGAGCTGACACACCATGACCGCCCCCCGCCTTTCGCTCGTGAGCCAAACCGTCGCCCCCTCCGATTCTCCCGCCACCGGCCTTCGACGCTATCGCCGGCACTTCCGCCACTTGCGGCCGGCTCGCTGGCATATCATCGGCGGCGTGCTCGCGGGCGTGGTTTTCGGCCTGAGCACAGGCGCCGGCTTGCCGGCGGTGATGAACTACCTGCTGCCGATTTTCTTCAACCAGCAGGACAAGATCAACCCGCACGTGGTCGAATTCTCCCGCCGGTTCTTCGGCGAGGATTTCGTCTCCAGCCTGATGATCGTCGCCTGCGTGGGCTTGCCCTTGGTCTTTGTGGTCCGGGGCATCGCGAGCCTGCTGAACCGCTACTGGATCAACCAAGCCGGCTTCATCGTCCTGGAAGGAATCCGGCTCGAAGCCTACGATCGGCTTCTCTCGCTGCCGCTCGGCTTTTTCCACCGAAACAAGGCCGGCGACCTCAACGCCCGCTTGATGGCGGACACCGAGAAAATCCGCGCGGTCCTCATCAACATCAGCAGCGACCTGATCACCCAGCCGCTCACGCTGATCTCCGCCCTCGCCTATCTCGTCCACCTGTCCCTCAACAACCGCAGCGCCTTCTTCGCCTTGATCACCATGATCAGCGTCCCGCTCTGCGTGGTGCCCATCCGGATGGCGGCGCGCAAGCTGGTGAAACGATCCCGTCAACTCGCGGAACGAGGCGGCGAGCTCAGCTCCCAAAGCATCGAGACGCTGCAGTCGCCGCTCGAGATCCAGGCTTACAACCTTCAGCAACGCCAGCGCGACCGCTTCACGGCAAGCATCCGCGAGATCTTCCGGCTCTCGATGAAGACGGTGAAATACCAGGCGGCCGTCACGCCCTCGATCGAGGTCATCTCCGTGCTCGGCTTCGTCGCCGCGCTCTACCTCGGCACAAAAAACGGGATGACGATGGAGACCTTCATGTCCCTCGCCACCGCGCTCTTTTTTTCCTACGGCCCGGTCAAACGTCTCAGTAGCCTGCACGCGTTGATCAAGACCGGCGAAACCGCCCTCGAACGCCTCGAATACATCCTCGACGCCGCCGACACCGTGCCCGAGCCCGTCTCGCCGAAACCCGTGCCCGCCGGCCCGTCCGAACTGCGATTCGAGAACGTGCGCTTCGCCTACGGACCTCGCGCGGGCGAACCCGCGGGCTCGGAAAAAACCGCCGCCTTGGACGACGTCACCGTCACCGCGCGCGCCGGCGAAACCATCGCCCTCGTCGGAGCGAGCGGCGCCGGCAAATCCACCTTCGTCACGCTCATCCCGCGATTTTACGACCCGGACGCCGGGCGCGTCACGCTGGGCGGCGTCGATCTCCGCGAGTTCTCCAAATTCGAGCTTCGCGAACAGATCGCCGTCGTTCCCCAGCAGCCGCTGCTCTTCAACGCCTCCTTCGCGGAGAACATCCGCATGGGCCGCCTCTCCGCGACCGACGCCGAGGTCGAGCAAGCCGCCCGCCGCGCCCACGTGCACGAATTCATCGCGGCCCAGCCCCAGGGCTACGCCACGCTCGTCGGCGAACGCGGCAACACGCTCTCCGGCGGCCAGCGCCAGCGCATCGCCATCGCCCGCGCCTTCCTCAAGGACGCCCCGATCCTCATCCTCGACGAGGCCACCTCCGCCCTCGACTCCGAGAGCGAGGCCGCGATCCAGGAGGCCCTGCGCGAGCTCGTGAAGGGCCGCCTCACCTTCATGATCGCGCACCGCTTCAGCTCGATCCGCCACGCCACGCGCATCCTCGTGTTCGACCACGGTCGCGTCGTCGCCGACGGTCCGCACGAGCGGTTATACGCCGCCAGCCCCGTCTACCGCGAACTCTACGACCGCCAGATGCTCGGAGGCGCGAAAGCCTGAACCCCCTCCATCCGCACCGCCACATGCCCGCAGCCCCCCGCGTCGCCATTCTCGAAAAACAGGGAAGCGTGCTGTCCTGGCACCGCGACCTCGAGAACGGCTTCCGCGCGCGCGGCGCCGAGGTGAGCGTCATCCAGCTGCGTCCGAGCACGTGGGATGATTTTCGCGCCAAATGGCGCACCGGCCTCCCCGCCCTCGAAAACCCCGCCATCGTCGCGCGCGTCGCCACGGACCTTCGCGCCTTTCGCCCCGACCTTGTCATCCTGCTAAAACAGCCGGGACTTCCCGCGGCCGCGCTCGAAGCCTGGCGGGCCGCCGCGCCCCGCGCCCCTTTTGTCGGCTGGATTTGCGACCACCTTTCCGCCTGGCCCACCACGCTCGTCCCCGGCTTTGACGGCGTCTGCCACTTCGACTCCGCGACCCGGCCGCTGCTGGCGCAAACCCACGCCGGCCACAAAACCCGCCTCGTCCACCTGCCCCTCGCGGTCGACCCCGCCCGCTACCCCGCGATCGAAGTCCCCTTCGCGCGCCGCCACCCCGCGCTCGTCTTCGCGGGCAAAAACTCCGTCGGCCGCAAACGACTGCTCGCCGACTATCGCGCCACCGGCGGTCGCGTCGAAGCCTACGGCCCGCTCGCCGACGCCGGCTGGCGGCTCTGGCGCCGCCGCCACCTCGACTCCGAACGTCTTGCCCGCCTCTACTCCGCGCACTTCGCGGTCCTCAACCTCCTCCAGTCCCCCAACACCGTCCACGGCCTCAACCTCCGCGCCTACGAGGCGCCCGCCGCCGGCGCCCTCGGCACCTATCCGCTCGTGCCCGACCTCGCCTCCGCCTTCGTGCCCGGAGAGGAGATCGTCGCCTACCGTGATCTCCCCGAGCTGAAGGCGCAGATCGACCGCCTCCTCGCCGATCCCGACCGCGCCGCCTCCATCGCCGCCGCCGGCCGCGCCCGCGTCCTGCGCGAGCACACCTTCGCCCACCGCGCCGCGCGCCTTCTCGCCGACTGGCTCGGCTGACGCCGCCCTCTTTTGCCCCTCGCCCCGTGTCCGACCGCATCCGCGTCAAGTTCCTCTCCCGCATCAAGCTTCCCGACCGGAACATCGGGCGGGACTTCCTGCGCCGCTTTCCCGGCCGCGTGCCCCGCTTCGGACGTTGCGAGTTCATCTTCGACGCCGCGGCCCGGGATTACGACTGGCTCGTCGTCTACGACGACCTGTCCCGCGACGCCCCCCGCGAACCCCTCGCCTGCCCACCCCAAAACACGCTGCTCCTCACCGGCGAGCCATCGTCGATCAGCGTCTACGGCCGCTCCTTCCTCCGCCAATTCGGCCATGTGCTCACCAGCCAGGAGCCCTGGGCCCTTTCCCACCCCGGCGTGATCCGGCGTCAGGCGGGGCTCTTCTGGTATTACGGCGGCACCCGCGATCGCGGCGCCTTCGACTCCCTCGCCGCCGCGCAGCCGCCGGAAAAAACCAAGCCGCTCTCCACCGTGTGCTCGACCAAGGCGATGACACACACCCTCCACTCGATCCGGCTCGCGTTTACCCAACGCCTCAAATCCGAGGTCCCGGAGCTCGACGTCTTCGGCTACGGCATGGGCCCGCTCAACGACAAGGCCGACGCCCTCGACGCCTACAAATACCACCTCGCGATCGAAAACCACTCCTGCGACCACCACTGGACGGAGAAGCTCGCCGACGCCTATCTCGGCCACTGCCTGCCCCTCTATTTCGGCTGCACCAATCTCGACGCGTATTTCCCGCGCGAAAGCTACATCTGGATCGACATCCGCGACCACGCCCGCGCCCGCGCCGAGATCGAGCGCGTCCTCCGCTCCGACGAATACGAGCGACGCCTGCCCGCGATCATCGAGGCCCGCCGACGCGTGTTGCACGATTACGCCACCTTCCCCCAGCTCGCCCGCCTCATCGAGGAGCGCCACGTCGAGGCCGCCGCGCCCCGCCCCGGGACGGTCCTCCGAGGCCGCCGCGCAACCCGACTCCGCAATCCCTTGCTCGCCCTGCTCGACCTGTTCGACAAGGGCCGCCGCCAAAACCGCCACCTCTGGAGCAGCCGATGAAGTTCAGCGTATTGATCAACAACTACAACTACGCCCGCTTCCTCCCCGATACCCTCGCCAGCGTCGCCGCACAGACCCACGCCCCTCACGAGATCATCGTGGTCGACGACGGCTCCCAGGACGACTCCCTCGCCGTCCTCGAATCGCTCCGCGCCACGACTCCCGGCCTCCGCATCCACGCCCAGCCCAACGGCGGTCAGCTCTCCGCGATGCGCGCCGGCATCGGCCTGGCCACCGGCGACTGCTGCGCCTTCCTCGACGCCGACGACACCTGGGAGCCCGACCACCTCGCCACCGCCGCCCGCGCCCTCTCCGCCTCGCCCGAGGCCGGCGTCTACTACTCCGGACACCTCGAGACCTCCGGTCCCGCCGTGTTTCGCGGCAAATGGCCCGCGGGGATCGGCGGCCCCTTCCCCGCGCTCGTCTCCGCGACGGGCGTGCGCATCGGCACCATCACCTCGACGATCATCCTCCGCAAAGACCGCGCCGACGCCCTCTCCCGGCAGGTAGCCGACCTCGAGGCCGACTGGCGCATCCGCGCGGACGACGTCCTCCTTTTCGGGGCGGCCTTCGGCGGCGCGCTTTTCCTTCACGAACCCCGGCCCACCGTCCGCTACCGCATCCACGGCGGCAATTCCTACGCCCACGGCGACCACGCCGCGAAGGAAGCCGCCTATCGCGCGCGCCTCGCCGGACTCTTCGACCGCTTCCGCCGCGACGCCGGCATCGAGCCCGCGAAACACTTCGAACTGCTCGTGCGCGAGTTCGACGCCACGCCTTCGGAGCGCCGCAGCCCCGAGGCCCTCCGCCGCTATCGGCGCGCCATCCGCCGCGCCCCCGCGCCCTTGTCGCAACGCCTGGCCGCCTTCGTCCGCACCTACTTCCACGCGCGCTGACGCGCACCGCGCCGTCCGAGTCGACGGCCGAAAGGCCGCCGAGGAACCGCGCCGGACTCAGCCGAGCTCAGCCGCGGAACGCGTAGATCTGGGCGCTCTGCCAGGTGCCTTCGTCGTCGCCGCGCTCGTGGAAAGGCCGCGCGGAAACCCGCTCCGCCTGCACGTGCAAACGGAACCCATCCGCGCGCAGCCGGGCCAGCACCTCGTCGAAACGCGCCCCGGCCCGTCCGGAAAGATGGTAATCGACGAACACGCGGGAAACGCGGTCCAGCATCCCGGGCGTTCCGAGCAACACATCCTCGGCCCCCGAGGCCGAGATCTTGAGCAGGGCCACGTCGCGATCCTTGAGCAACTCGGCCAAGGAGATCGTCTCCACCTCGATCAAGTGACGCGCGGTGTGGCGCGGCGCGGCGTAAATAACCCGTCCCCGGCCGTCGGCCACCGACACGAAACGCACTTTTCCGGGCACGGGCCACAACGCACGCGTCACCAACTCCACGGCGCCCGCGTCCGCGCCGAGGTTCTTGCGCAAGAGCTCCGCCTGCGCCGGATCGGGCTCCACCGCCACCACCCGCGCGTCCGGATGATGCCGCCGCCATTGCGCCACGGCGAGCCCGGTCCCGGCCCCGCAGTCGACGATGAGAGGCGCGGCCTCCTTCGAGGGAAAATCATAACGCCCCTCCACCCAGATGCGCTGGAACCAATCCGCGAAAAGCACGCCTTCGCCGAAGTGCCACGAGCGCCCCGCCAGCTTCGCCTCGCCGGCGCGGCCCGCATGGTCCTCGCGCAGACGTTCCAGCTCGACGCGCAAACGGCGACGGCGCCCGCCGAGCGCCAAAAGCAGGGTCTGACCGACGCGACGCGTCAGCCCGCGGAACCAGCGTCGCAGCGGACGGTGGCGCAGCTTGTAGTAACGTTGCCCGAGAAGCCGGTCGTCGGCCCGGGTCACCGCGATCCGCGCCGGCGCGGGGAAAGGATCGTGACGCTCGGCCGCGGGCACGCCGTCGTTGGAATCACCCACCTGGGTCGTGTGCGTCCCTCGTTCATCAAAGCCGATGTTCGTGACCAGATTGGACGCGGGATACACGCAGAGCATGTCCTCCTTCCAGTTGCTGAACATCCACGGGAAGGCCCAGGAATCGTAACGCCGGCCGGCGTAGCAAAGGTCGAAAATCCGCCGCCAGTAACGCGCCTCCTCGACCGAGCCGTGCAGGTTCTCCAGCCAGCCCGGCTGGCGCAGGCGCGGCCAGTCGAGCAGGTCGCGATCCATCTTCGCCCACGCGCGCTTCCATGTGGCCCAGCCCCAGATGAAGGCGTAGCGGGTGAAGCCGTGCCCGCTCTCGCGCCAGCGCTCCGGGGGCAAGAAATTGTCGCCCGAAACCAGCCCCACGCGCGGCTCGTTCCGGTAGCGCTCCAGCATCGCCGCGCAGTAGGGGAAAAACGCCGCCCCCGGCATGCAGTCCTCCTCGAGGATGATGCCTTCCTCGACGTGCTCGAAGAACCAGGTGATGCCGCCGCTGATCGCGAATTTGCAGCCGAGATTCTCGGTGCGGAAGAGCGTCTTCACCTCGCAGGGCCAGTCGACCTTCTCCGCGAAGGCGCGACACTCGGCGCAGGCCCGCGCCTCGGCCTCGCGCCCCGGGCGGGGCCCGTCCACCGCGATGAAAAGCCGGGCCGGGCGCGCCCGCCGCACCGACTCGAACACCCGCTCGAGCAGATCGGGACGGTTGAACGCGAGGAGAAGGACGGCGGGCGTGGGGAGCGGGGACGATGACATCTCGGCGGTAAACGGGGGTGGGCGTGGGATTGGTCTAGGGAGTGCACTCCCTAGCGACGGTCGAGAATCTCCCCGATCTGCGCCCACATCTTGCGCGTGAGCGCCTTTTGCGTCTCGGCGGAGACGGCCAGCTCCGCGCGCATCGAGGGAAGCTCGTCGGCGCGCAGCAACTCAGCCACGTGTTCGGTCGCGGCGTCGTCGCACTTCTCGATCACGATCGGCCGGCGGGTGTAGTCCGCCGCCAGCGCGCGGTATTTGTGCGACCAGCTCGTCGCCACCGACGGCACGCCTTGGGACAAGGC
>JACCEA011461925.1_pt1 | contig 71603 bp, 63 predicted proteins | sample 7449851 | NCBI WGS metagenome assembly JACCEA01 (sample SAMN15323453, study PRJNA562643) | freshwater metagenome | isolation source: river surface water | place: USA:Blue River Watershed | collected 2017-08-18 | reverse complement strand
GCTAATGCTTTATTGATTGGGTCACCAATTAATTTTTCACCAAGATACACAAACATCCCAATGATTGGATTTAAGGTTACAATTCCTGCGGTGGTAGCAATGGTTCCACCTAGACGAGGTTCAACAGTTAAGTAGGTATCAACGGTATTGCTCTCGGGATAGTAATTGCCAAATGAATTAATCTTAGCTACATCACCGAGTAACTCTAAATTTTCAATTTCAACTACGTCATTTTGCATATGAATATTGGCATTTAAATTTTTATAAGCCAGACTTTTACCAAAAAATGAATTAAAATTAAAGTGGTTAATATTAGAAATATTTAAAGCGCTCAAATTAATCACCCCCATTAAGGCGCCAAATAACCCAGGGTTCACGTGTACTAATACACCATCATTAATATTTAAGCCAACGCGCGCATTGAGTTGATCGCGTTTAAAATCTGCTAAACCACCAGGCCAAGTCGCACTAAGATCCAATGAGCCACTGCCTTTGCTAAACATATCGCCTTGATTTAATTTTACAACTAGGCTGGCAAAATTATAAATGTCTGAATGGAGATTTAAGGCAACATATTCACCACTCTCGTTACATGACATGCAATGATTAGTTAAATTAAATCGAGTCATTAAAGCATGGTTACGAATCATGAAGTTTTCTAAATAGAGTGAGTCATCTTGTTGGTAAATATGTCCACTTAAGCTACCCCAGTAGTAATCCTCTAGATATAAATTATGAATTTTTAGAGTGGTGGTTGGCAAATTAAACACTTCTTTAGGTTTTTCTACGCTTAGTTCGAGACCAGATTCGTTCTCGTCACTGTCTAAATCTTCATCGTCATAATTTAATGGATCTGACTCTTGCAGCACAAGGTTTACGCTAGCTAAGATTGGGTAGGTAACTAAATTGGATTCATTTAAGGGGTTCGATTCGGAACTCACCAAGTTAAACACGCTGATAATTTCTGATTCGCTATATTGATTTACTGATTCTACATCTTGCGCATTACGGCTTTCTGCCGGGATGTAAAAGTTTTTACTGGATAAAATCAAACGTTGTAAGTCGAGGTTTAATTTATTTTCTTCAACTAAATATTCGGCAGTTCCTTCAATATCAGGGGTGGTTATTTGGGCGTTAATTAAGTCTGGATCAATTTGTAATTTAAGCTCGCCACCAACAATATTATAATTATTCAGCCAAAAAGCATTGGTGTTAAGTGTCATGTGGATTGGCCATAGCCCATGTGGAGCTAATGTTTCTGACTCTGCGCTAAACTCAGTGTCGGATTCATTTTGTTCTTGTTCTTCCGCACTCAAAATTACTTGGCTTTCGCTGCTGTTGGCTGATTCTGCTGGTTTTAGCTGTTTAAAGAAAGTTACCCATTCTTGGAGGTGGGTTTGCTCTAAATAGGCTTGAATTGTGATTGGCGAGCTTTCTTCGCTGGGATTAATTTTAGGAGTTAAGTTATTTGCACCTAGCCCAAGATATAAATTAGTTAGTTGAAAATCACGATCAAAACTAGCTTGTGCGGCCAATTGATTTGCATATTTAAAATTAAGCGTGCGATGTGAGTCGGGTGCTAAATTTAGTTTAACTGCTAGATTACTAATTGCATTGGATTCGCTTTTAGCCAGTGGCTCTGGTGCATTAATTTGGACACCAACTAAATTACTTTGGAATTGAACTTCTTGTTGCTTTAAATTATAGTTGACCTTAATTGGCGCATGACCACGAATTACCTGAGTTAATTGTGGTTCAACTAAAGCCGCGGCAGATTCATAATCAAAATTGGGTGAACTAATTTCTAATTCATTTTGATTTAATAAGTTGAATTCAAAAATTGAGTTAAGGATTTTAGCGCTAATGCGGCTAGTTTCAATTCCATTTTGTGTAAAATTTAATTTACCTTGAATTTCACTTAATTCTAAAGCTGGTGATTTAAACGCGAGTTGACTATTTTCAAGATTATATGTACCGCTGAGTTTTAAGCGCTGTGGTTTATCAAGAGGTAAACTTAATTTAATGTTGGTTTGCGCACTACCTGTTAGTTTAGTTAATTGATCTTCAAGTGTGGTAATTTGCGGTTCATATGGTGATTGACGGAAGTAGTCTAAATAATCTTCATGTGAACCATTGATTTGGATGTTTGCAGTCATAGTTAGATGATTTTGACTAATATCGTTAATGTTGATCAGCGTATTATTCAAGCTTAATTGATCCAAATTACCGGAATTTAGCTTGAGAGTTAAATTTTGATTTTTGATCGCTAAATTACCATTTAGATTTGTTAAACCTAGCCATTTGGGCATGAAATTATAATTTGTATTGCGAAGTTCACCATTTAAGCTAAAACTACCGCTTTCATTTTTAAAGGGAAAATTTTGCGGTTTACCATTGATTTTAATTTGGAGATTATTTAAACTACCAGTTTTTAAATTAGTTTGTAAGTCTTTAAGAGTAGCCTTGCTAACGCTTGTTGGTAATAATTTATAGAGTTTATTTAGCTGTAAATAATTTAAATTAATGGTGGCATTTAAATTACTTTCCGCTTGCTGATAGCTACCAGAACTAGTTAAACTAACTTCAGGGGTTTGTAAATTGGTATTTTGCCAAGTTAAATTTACTTTATTCTGTGATTCAAGTTGCCAATTTAATTCACTATTAAATTGATTGATTTGATAGGCTTGGTAGATGTATTTAGGGTAGCTTAAGTTAGCATTAGTCAGTTTAAGTTTAATTTGACCAGATGATTCTCGTGCGTTAATGCTGCCGTTTAAATGATTAAAGCTGGGTACTTCTGATTCATTTGAGTTGATGGATACATCGGTAAAAGCAGTAGCTAAATTGAAGTCATATGGTTTTAAAATTTTACCTTTCCAATTTAGATTCACCGAGTCAATCGTTCCGCTTAAGGTTAATTTATCGCTAATATCACTAATTTTTAATAGATTATTAATTCCCGCTAATTTCAATTTACTGATATTTAAATAACCGCCAGCACCTATGCTCAGTTCGCCGCTAATTGAGGCATGTTCAAATAAATAGCCATAGCGGGTTTTAACCATTAGATCTGGGGCTTCTAATTGGTAGAGCTGCGAGCTAAGTTGTTTAACACTAATTCGACCTTTAAAATCACTAATATTGGCAACTTGAATAGTATAGGGGTTAATTTTTTGTTGGTTGCTATCCAATTTGGTATCAATTGATTTCAGATGTCCATTTGCAATTTTTGCAGTTAAGTTAATTAAATAACCTTTCGTACCAATATTATTGATTTGTAGTGTACCATCACTCCAATCGTTAATTTGGCTTAATTTGCTGCCATTAAAATCTAATTTGGCTTCCATATGGCTGCGTGGGAAATTTATATTAAAATTCAAGTGATGCTGGTTAGAACCTGAATTTTGCGCATTGAAATAAAATTTGTCAATTATGAGTGGGCGAATTTTATGTTTACTATCCAGTAAAATTAAATCAATGTTAGCTAGAGAAATATTTTTTTGGTGTAACAGAAAATTTTCCCAGTCAAATGTGCTGGTGCTTGGCGTAGCTAAATTAGTTAAAATTTCGTGATTTAATAATAAGTTATTGTGTTGATCATATTCAAAATTAAGTGAGCTACCCGATAGTCCGATGTCACTAAAAATAGGTTGTAAATAAAATAAACTGCTATACGATAGGGTTAAATTAATGTGCTTAAGTTTAAAAAAGGTTTGCTTGGTCGTTGGATTCGTTAGACTTAAATTACTAATTCGTAGATTGGGTTCAAAATCATCAAATCCAGTCGTTAGGCGCGTATAATTTAATTGATAGCCAGTATTTTCAAGAACTAATTGATCTATCTTACTGCGATAGTGATCGAGATTTAGAAATAAATAAGCTGCTCCAGAGAAGCTGCTAACTAGAATTATGCTCACGCCACCCAAAACATATTTAAGTGTTTTTTTTGACTTAAGTTTATTTTTCTGTGCTGCTTTAGTGCTAGCTAATTTAGTTTTTTTCATCTTTTTGCCTATTGCAGTTGATTTTCTTGCCAACTACCACTAATTGGGTTGGGAAGCATAAAGTATTCTGCACCAAAGCTGTCAAATTCTTCATTGTTACCATTAACATTGTGTAAAATATTTTGTTTCAAATTTGGGAAGTCTTGAATATTGCTCCCAAAATAGGCAATTAATGGTGTTGCACGCTGTTGTTTAGTGCTAATTACATTTTCGTAATCACCGCTGGTAATCGCATTGAAGCGCGGATTTTTATTACTATCGGTGCTGTCATTGGCAAAAAGTACGTTATCATAACAAATTTCATTGTGGTTGAGGTTTTGAATAGTAGCAGCCATAGTATTTATGCCACTTTCACCACCGCCATTGCGGTTCGTTACAATAAATACTTTACCACCGAGCTCTTGAATCCCACAGCTTAGTTCCGCTGCACCTGGGGTTGCTGGAAGGGTATTTTTAGTTTCATATGTATAACGTGTCTCGATACTCTCAGGGTTGCAAGTATTTAATTTTTGCAATGCATAACCTGAATCATCAAGTAGAGTTGCATCTAAGGCGAGTGCAACGCCCCAAGTTTTTGGTTTTAAATTTTCATGCATAATGGTATCACTGATAGTATCTTCGGCGTTACTGAAAATTTGTCGATAAAGCGCTTTCATTTCGGCTGAATTACGGTACCACAGCATAGCGGCATAATATTTTGAATTGATTAGCGCTTCGTTGCTGCATTCTTTAATTTCCTTGGCTTCTTTTTGCTGATTTTTATCGGCATAGCTGCTGGCTAAGATTAAGCTAAAACCAAGTAGAAGCATAATTTTTTTAAGCATGGCGGATTACCTCGGGAACTAAGTTAAAACATTGGTGGATTTGCCAACCGAATGGAGAGTGTTTTAAGAGTGCTAATTGAGTACATTTAGTTAAGACTGGATAGCTTTGTGAACTAAAATATTCCCATGCTGAATTAAAATCTATTTCAGCTAGATCGCGATTTATAATGCTGATATGGGGTGTGAATTTATCCTCTGGATGTAATTTAGTCAATAATAAAATTTGTTGTTTAGTTTTCGCTTGTAGTAAGCTAAGCGCTAAATTAGCAGCAAAACCAAGGTAAATTGTGCGAACGCCAAAATGTTGCCAGCCCTTTAGTTGTAATTCGAGTTCATGCTGTTGAGTAGCTAGGTGAGCTAGAATCAGTGTAATTTGATTAAGGGCTATTTCATCGGCATTAAATGGCGGAATCAGGGTAATGTGCGCTGGAGAACGCAATGTCGCCTGAGCTTGAAATAAATTCTGTGCCTGTTGTTTATACTCCAAGCACAGCTGACTAAGCTTGTCATCAGGTAATAGAGCAATATAATAAAGTTCACGCATCAGTTAAAATCAACTTATTTTTCTTCGGCAAGAATGATTTGGCGTACCCGCATTAAATCATCCAAGGTATCGACACCTGCAGCTGGTGCATGATTAGTGATCATAACCGCTATTTTATAGCCGTTATAGAGTGCGCGCAGTTGCTCAAGGGCTTCAATTTGCTCAAGTGGGCAAGATGGAAGCTGCTGATAAATATTGAGAAAGCTAACTTGATAGGCATAAATTCCAATATGGCGCAGTACATTCAGTTGTTTAGGTGCTTCAAAATCTTTGGCATTAGTGTAGCCGTCACGATAATAGGGAATTGGTGCACGTGAGAAATAGAGTGCTAGATTATCTTTATTAAGCACAGTTTTTACCACATTTGGGTTAAAAATTTCATCGGAGCTATGAATTGGATGAGCGATAGTTGCAATTGCGGTTTGTTTGCGTACAATGAATTCTGCTAAATGATTAATTAATTCAGGATCAATTAATGGCTCATCGCCTTGAACGTTAATAATTATTTCATCGTCGGATAATTTAAGCAACTGAACCACTTCAGCAATTCGATCGGTTCCAGATTGGTGTTCAACATCGGTCATGATTACATCTAATCTATGTTGTTGACACACAGTATAAATTTCGTGATGATCGGTAGCTATTACCACACGTTTAGCTTGGCTTTTTTGTGCTTGCAATGCTACACGAACAATCAAGGGTAACCCAACTACGTCCATTAACATTTTACGCGGTAAGCGCGTTGAACTCATTCGAGCTGGGATTACAACGGTGAAATTACTCATGCTCCAATTTCCTCGCTTGATCAATTAACATTACAGGAATGCCATCGTCAATTGGATAGGCTAATTTACATTTATGGCAGATTAGTTCTTGTGCTGATTTAATATATTCTAATTTGGCTTTACATTCTGGGCAAACTAAGATTTCTAATAATTTTACATCCACGGTTTAAATTCCTTTATTTGATTAAGTCTTTAATGCTGTCAATGAGTTTTTCATTGTTTAATTTAGCCTGAACTACGGCAATCCAGATATTGTCAGCTTTAAATTGAGCTAATTTAGTATAATCCTTTTCAGTAGTTATTATCGCATATTTTGGGTTAATATCGGCGGCTTGATAATGATAATGATCGGGAAAAGCTTGCCATTGATTAATTTTTAAGCCTAATTGCTCAAGATAATCAAAAAAACGCCCAGGGTTGCCAATTGCCGCCATTGCCATGATTGATGTATTTTTCATTTCAGCAACGCACGCAATTGTTTGAGTTACTGGGTTAAAAAAATGGATAAACTCTAGTTCTTGATAATAAATTGGTTTTTGGTAGGGGATTAAAATCTGGTCTAAGCTTGCATGATTATAATTGCCATTAACTACCAGCGCATCAACGCGGTTTAAGCGATTCATCGGTTCACGCAATGGACCTAAAGGCAACACTTGTTGATTACCAAACATGCGGCTGCTATCGACTACACAAATTTCTAGATCGCGGGCTAAATAATAATGTTGCATGCCATCATCAGCAAGGATTAATTGCGTATCCGGGAATTGACGTAAGAGTAATTTTCCTGCGGCAACCCGCTTGGCCCCAATTGCAACCCGATGACCTGCTTGTGCGTAAATTAGCGCCTCATCGCCAACTTCGAGGCTGTCATCTTGCGCTGAAACAATTTTAGCGTCTTTGTGTGTACCCTTATAACCACGTAGAATTATGCCTACTTTGATGCCTTGTGTGCTGAGGGTTTGTGCCAAATATTTGGTTAATGGAGTTTTACCTGCACCACCAACGCTGATATTACCAATAATTACGACAGGCACATCTAAACGCGTACTTGGTTTGATTTTTAATTTAAATAAATAGCGGCGTATAGTTGTGATTAATTCATAAATCAAACTTAATGGCAGTAGTAGGATAGTTAACAATAAGTCAGATTTCAGATACCAGTGTTTTTCAATTATTCTTTGAAGTTTCATATTGTTCTCTTGCTTGTTTAGGGAGTAATATTCAACTGATTATGGTGCTAACTTATTTGTTTCAACCATAGACAGCGAGAAATTAAATATTGGTAAAAAATAATTTCATAACCTTATTATAGTTAAGTCGATTCATTGCTTGCATAATTAAATTATTCATGCTATAGTAACGACCTTGCAAGGTTAGTTAATGTGTTAGCTCCACTCTTATCTTCAATTTTATGAAATTTGAAAGGAACTATTATGCAAACAACTTCAACTCTTAATCATGGACAAAAATCTACTTACGTAGTTAGTGCAGAAGAAAAATCTAAGGTTATCTCATTAGATTTACGCGATGAACAACAACGTAAAAATAAAATTTTAGCAACTGTAAATAAGATCGAATTTGCTGGTGAAGCGCTTAACGATTAATTTTTTTATATGAGCGAATAGATTAACTAATTAATTGCAAACTAGGCTGCCTTTTAGGTAGCCTATCTTATTTTAAATTACATATTGTGCTTAATTAGTGGAATTGTAATTGGCTTTTTTTGCATGGTTGCAGCTTGGCTAACTTGATTAATTAGTTCAATTAATTTACCGAGATTGCGCGCATAATGAGTTAGTAAGTATTTCAATTCTGCCGCACCAATTTTAATTCCCTCTCGATTAGCATAAATCGTTAAAGCATGAAATAATTCATCCTCAGTTAAGCTTTTTAAAGCAAAAACCATTCCAGAGTGAATGCGGGTTTTTAAATCAATCCGTAATAATGTTGAATGATTTAAATTAACTGTGGAACTGGTTAATAAATAATTATCGCGATTAGCTAATTTAATGTGATTAAACACATCAAATAATTCAATTTGCAATTCATCATTAAGTAAATCAATATTGTCTAGTGCAATAAAGCGAAATAAATTCAAATCAACGCCACGTAAATCACCATTACGTAAGGTAGTTGCATCTAAATAGAGCGCGCTCTGATATTTATGGTTGGCTAAATTAATCCATGCTTTGAGTAAATGCGTTTTACCCGTTAAATGTTCGCCATAAAGATGGGTGAATTGACTTGAAAAGCCTTGTAAATTCGCCACACTAATTTCATTACCATTCGCAATAAAACTATTGAACTCATATTCACGATTGAATAAATCGAGTAATTGTTGCTGTATCATGCTCTAATCTTTATAGTAATGAGTGCTTTTATAGTATTTTTTGGCATGGCGCAAGAGTACCACCGCGATAGTTGATAACGGCAGAGCTAAGAGCACACCGACTAAACCAAAAACTTTACCAAAAACCATTAAGGCTAAAATAATCATAATTGGATTCAGACCAATTCGACCGCCAACTAAAAATGGGGTTACCAGAGCACCTTCCAAGACATGCCCACCCGCAAACGCAGCAAAGATCATAAGTAAATTAGCCGAGCTGCTAAATTGAGCTAAACCAATAATCATGGCAAAAGTTAGCCCTGAAAGCACACCTAAATAAGGTATAAATACCAACAGACCAGTAATAATTCCAATGGCGGTACCAGATGGTAAACCAACTAGAGTTAAGGTAGTCGCGTAGTAGCATGCCATAATAAACATGACCGAGAGTTGTCCACGTAAATATGAAGAAAGCATGGTATCAATATCACGAACTAACATATGCATTGGGGTTGTAAAAGAACGTGGGATCATTTCATCGAAAAATTTTAAGATATTATGCCAACCAATAATTGAGTAGAACAAAGCAAATGGAATTAAAACTAAATAAACTAAGATCTCAATTAAAATTACGCCGTTTTGCGCAACGCGTTGCACTAAATCCAAGCTATTCATTTTGGCTTGGTTAGCTAATGCAATCTGCTTTAGACTATTTAAGTCGAGTTGCCAATTCGTACCTAATTGAAGATTAAATTTATGGAGCAAACCATGATTGAGTAGGGTAATAATTTGTGGTACTTTATCTAATACCGCTTTGAACTGAGCAATTAAGACAGGAACCAAATAAACTGGAATGGCGATAAAAATGCATAAAATTAACAGTGATAATACCAACGCGCTAATTTTGCGATTGATTTTATATTTATTTTGCAGGCGATCGACTAATGGATTGAGCACATAAGCAAGAATTAATGCGCTAATAAAGGGAATTAATACCCGACCAATTAAAACGGTAATGGCAAAAAGCAGGATGGTTGCGGCTAAAAGAGATAAAAGTGGCTTAAGTTTTATGAGTTGTTGTTGCATAGTTGGCTGAACGAACCTTTTGTGATAGTATTATGATTAACAGTCGTATATTATACTATAGAATATACGACTAGCTTAAGCTAAACACGGCATTTTTCAATTCAGGTTTGAAATTAAAGCTAATTTGAGATAATTAGCGTTTGAACTATAAATTGAACTAAGCTATTTTCTTGAGTTGAATGGTTTTTGTTTTAAACTGACGGGGTTTAGTTTTGCAACTGCTACTACAGCCAGAACAGATACTGCCACAACCTGCGCGAGCACGTTTAAAGAATTTATATAGGTAAATTCCTGCACCCAAGAGAATTAATAACATGACTAAAATATCTAAATAGTGTTCCATGATTATTTCCAATTTAAATGAATGCTAGAGTTAAATGGTATATAGCGTAGGATGCCGCATAAGCCAATATCATTTGATAGACAAACATGATAATTGGCCATCTCCATGTGTTGGTTTCACGTTTAGCCACGGCTAAAGTAGAAATACATTGTGGTGCAAAAACATACCATGTAATCAGCGACATTGCGGTTGCGATGCTCCACTGGTGTTGTAAGACCGTGGCTAAGCTTTGGCGTACTGCATCTTCGCTGCCACTGAGAGCAAAAATAGTTGCTAATACTGATACCGCAACTTCACGCGCCGCCATACCAGGAATTAATGCGACAACAATTTGCCAATCAAAACCAATTGGGGCAAACAGTGGTTGCAAAAATTTACCCACAATTCCAGCAATGCTGTAATTAATTGCTGGATCAGTTGCACCAACTGGCGCGCCAGGAAATGAGGATAAAAACCAAATAATAATCATTACTGAGAGAATAATTGTTCCCGCGCGTTTGATAAACATTTTAGCGGGCTTAATCAATTCGACTAAGACGTTGTATAGATTCGGAGTTTTGTAGCTCGGTAATTCAAGAATTAACGGTTGACGATCGCCACGGAAAAAGAAAAATTTAAAGATGAACGCCATAATTAACCCAGAGAAAATTCCTGCGGCAAACAGCGCAAACATCACTAAACCCTGTAGATTGGCAAATCCCCAAATGGTTTTGACGGGAATAAAGGCGCTAATTAAAAGTGTATATACAGGGAGCCGTGCGGAACACGTCATGAGTGGAGCAATTAGAATTGTCACAATGCGATCTTTGCGATTTTCGATGGTGCGCGTTGCCATGATACCTGGAATGGCACAGGCGAAACTTGAAAGTAATGGAATAAACGCGCGTCCATGCAAGCCAACGCCTCCCATTAATTTATCCATCAAAAACGCCGCTCGCGCCATATAACCGGTGTCTTCAAGCAAAATAATAAACAGTGAAATCGTTAAAATTTGTGGTAAAAAGACTAGAATTGAACCCACCCCAGCGATTACGCCATTGGCAAGCAAGCTTATTACAAAACTATGTGGATCAATGCTAGCGACATAATCTTGAGCGCTGTCAAATACGCCCTGTAATAAGCCTTGCGGAATACTTGCCCAGCTAAACACCGCTTGAAACATTGTGAAGAGTATCGCTAACAGAATCACTAAACCCAAAAATGGGTGCAATAAGATATTATCAATTTTATTTGACCAGCGCGCAGGTAAGCCGCGGCGTGTTTCGACCGCTTGGATAATTTCATGAACGCGTTTGTGATAACTACGCACCATTTTAGGAGTTGGTTCTTGCCACTGATTGATATTTTTACCACCCAGTTGTTTATATTTATCTAATTCTGAGGCTAGTTCGTAAATACCTTGTTTTTGCGTCGCAGCGGTTTCAATAATTGGACAATCGAGCATTTGCGATAATTGTTTTAGATCATATTCAAAACCGCGAAGTTTAGCCAAATCGCTCATGTTTAGAGCTACAACGAGTGGAATCCCTGTTTGTTTGAGTTCTAAAATTAGACGTAAGCAGCCACTTAGATTGGTGGCATCTATGACCGCTAAAATAACGTCAATTGATTCTTCTTCATTGAATTGATTTAATACCACATCGCGGGTCACTTTTTCATCAGGACTGCGTGAACGTAGGCTGTAAGTGCCAGGTAAATCAACTAATGTAATCATGGTATTTTGTGGCGTGCTAAAGTAACCATGTTTTTTTTCAACGGTAACCCCAGAATAATTCGCCACTTTTTGGCGACTACCCGTTAAGGCGTTAAATAACACGGTTTTACCGCAATTGGGTTTACCTACTAGAGCGACGCGTAATTCTTGCGGATGTGGCTGATGATGAGCTTTGATTTTATGTTCTTGCTGGTGTAAAGTTTTATGTTTAAGTTGTTTTTCTTGGTGCATGATTAATCCTGATTGAGTAATTCAACTAAAATAATTGCCGCTTCGTTGCGACGAATTGCGATGGTGGTTCCATTAAAGCCGAGTTGAACTGCGATGGGATCACGATTAATTAAACCGAAATGTAGCACAGTTAATTCAACGCCTTCAATAATACCAATTTCAAGAATGCGTCGTTCGAGTTCACCAGCTTCCAATTCCACATTGTGGGGCAAGAGTTTTTCATCAATTGTCCGCACGATGCACCGTTGCGATTTGCCAAGCTTGGCGAGAGAGATTAAGTTCTGTGTCATGGTTTGATCGTTTCAATAATAACGTTATTTTATACAGGGGTTATTATAAATGAGAATGATTCTCATGTGCAAGTTTTTCTTGAGATTATTTAAGCTCAGCGAGCAAATTAAGTTTTTATGCTAAAATAAGGTTAAGATTTTTCGATGAAAGTAGGAGTGAGTGATGACAAATAAAATAAAATTAATTGATTTACTGACCGATTTAATTGCTTTTGAATCGGTTACGCCATGTGATGCTGGCAGTTTGGATTATATTGCGGCATTTGTTGAAAACTTAGGTGGGAGCTGTATTCGCTTAAAGCGCAATCAAACTACGAATTTAATTGCCACGCTTGGAACTGGTTCTACAGTTTTTGCTTTTGCTGGGCATGTTGATGTCGTGCCAACTGGTGATGTAACCAAGTGGATCACGCAAGAACCGTTTAAATTACAGCAAATTGGCGATAAATTAATTGGACGGGGTGTTGCGGATATGAAGGGCGCAATTGCGGCATTCTTATTGGCATTGGCTGATTTTATCGCAAATAACGCTCCAGATAGTTATCAGATTAAATTGCTCATCACCTCAGATGAAGAGGGTAGTGCGGTTGATGGAACGCCATTAATGGTTGAATATTTGCAGCAAAATAACCAACGCCTAAATTATTGCTTAGTTGGTGAACCTTCGTGTGTTACTCAGTTGGGTGATACGATTAAAGTTGGGCGGCGTGGTTCTTTAACCGGAGACCTAGTGGTGCATGGTAAACAAGGACATATCGCTTATCCGCATTTGTGTGTCAACCCCATTCATAGTTTTGCGCCTGCTTTAGCAGAGTTAAGTACGCAGATTTGGGATCACGGGAATCAGTATTTTCCTGCAACGAGTTTGCAATTTGCGAATTTAAATTCAGGTTTAGGGGTTACTAATGTAATTCCAGGCGAATTAAAGACAAATTTTAATTTTCGCTATAATACCGAACATAGTGCAGCTAGTTTGCAGGGGCAGGTTGAATTAGTTTTACAAAAATATAATTTAAATTACAGTCTATCGTGGCAACATTCGGCACAACCATTTATGACTCAAGTGGGCAAATTGGTTGAGTGTTGTAGTCAAGCAATTGAAGCGGTTTGTGGAATTGCTCCTCTGCTTAAAACCGATGGTGGCACTTCGGATGGACGTTTCTTAATTGCGGTAAGCGATGAAATTATTGAATTTGGCGTGCGTAACGAGAGTATTCATCAAATTAATGAAGCAACGACCTTAGCCGACCTAACTAATTTAGAAAAAATTTACAATAAATTATTACACGCTATTTTTGTTTAATATAGTTAAAGAGTGGGCGCAACGTAATTGTTCTAGTGATGAAGTGAGTTTGTTTGCAGAAATTGCGGCATCACAAAATGAACAAGAAAATCAAGCTAGATGGATAAAGAATTTTACCGCGGCTAAATCTCTAATGCATTTGGCGCCATCTAATCCCGAAGTCTTGGAACTGGTGCAACAATGGATGGATTCTGCAAATGGCGAATATCAGACCAATCAGCATTTAAGAGACAAAATGTGGGAACTCATGAAATCTGGCGATATTCCTGCAGGATTAATTCCTGGTTATGAGCAAGAGATAGTCTTGTTTATGAATCAGGCGATTGGGATTTTGTATAGTAAAAAATAGCCTTTCGGCTGCGATGTTATTATAGTCATTGCAGTGTTGCTATGTTGATGTTGGATTAGTTTCGTCACCAACGGATAAATATGTTAGAATCACCAGTTAACGGCGTTGTAAATATTTAGAATGCAACGTCTTTTTTTATTGCTAAAAGCATTTGAACTACTAGAATTTACTTACAAAAAAGATAATTTTTAGTATAAATTAGTTCAACTTAGGCAGGTTAGAAATTACAAAGAATTAGTGGATTATTAATGACAAAACAAATTTATTCGGCAGCTACACTTGGTTTAAATCACGAAATGATGGATCAAGATGCATTGCAAGTTATCAAAAAATTACAACAAAATGGATTTAGCGGCTACGTCGTTGGCGGTGGGGTGCGTGATTTATTATTAGGTAAGAAACCCAAGGATTATGACTTGGTGACTGATGCCGACCCAGAAAAAATTCGGCGCATTTTTGGACGTAACTCAATGATTATTGGGCGACGCTTCAAAATTGTGCATGTTTACTTTGAGCGTAAAAATGAAGATCGCAGTGCCAGAATTGGCAAGCCAAGCTTTGCGCGACATATTTTAGAAGTTTCAACTTTTCGTAGTAATAAAGTTCATGAGCAAGCATTGAGTGAACATGGGCGAATTTTAGTTGATAACAATTATGGTGATATGGATGAAGATGCCTTTCGTCGCGATTTTACGGTAAATGCCTTATATTATGATCCAATTGCCGAGGTTGTAGTTGATTATCATAATGGAATTCAGGATATTGAAAAGCGTTTAATTCGCGTGATTGGTAATCCTTACGAGCGTTATTTGGAAGATCCGGTGCGGGTGTTACGTGCAATTCGCTTGTCTGAAAAACTTGGTTTAGCCATCGATGAAAATACCTATATTAATTTCCGCAATGTAAAACATTTGTTGTTAAATGAACCCAAAGGGCGTTTATTTGAAGAAATGTTAAAACTCTTAATGTCGGGTAATGCTTTAAGCGTGGTGCGTGAATTGTATGAGTTAAAAATTCCGCGTAAAGTTTTCCCGTTATTGGACAAATTATTTTTTAATCCAAACCCCGATGAATTTGCACTTAAAGTGCTTGAAAAAACCGATTTACGTTTGGCGGGTAATGAAGACGTTTCCTTGATTTTCATTTTAGCTGGCATGATGTGGCCACCAATTTATAAGAGTTGGTTGCAAGAATTAGAAGAAAACCCTCATCCACGTCAAGCTTTAATGGATGCAATCGCACGCAATAAAGATCCAATTTTTGCTAGTGGCATTTCGCAGAATTTATATTCTTCAATTCGTGAAGTTTGGATGTTGCAAGTTGATTTTGATTTACCAAGCTTTGCACGACTAGAACACGTTCCTGTGCATGGTCGCTTCCGCCAAGCGTGGCATTTATTTAATTTACGCAATGAATTTAAACAAGTTGATCCACTCTTATTTGACTGGTGGAATCGCTTTATGGTTGCGGATGAAACAGCACGCACAGAGTTATTGGTTGAATTAGGCGATATTGCTCCACCGGAATATAAAAAGAAACGTAAGGCGCGAAAACCAAAACGTCGGCGTACTAAACATAAACCAGCTGCTGCGGAGTAAGTATCTAAAGATAAACTTGTTAACTAATCTAATTATGCCAGACTAAGCAGGTTTGGACCATTAGTATAATGGTGGATCTTGTCAGTCAGTACCATATAAAATTACTTATTTGCATTGTTTACAAAAACTTAAAGCAGAGAATGAAGCTTATGAACAAATTACGCTCTCTGCGTAATATCAGTTATTAAGGATCTTTTAATGAGACATAATGCACACTTGGACAACTTACGTGGATATGCTGCCTTAATGGTAGTCTTAACCCATTTTTCAGGAATTCCAAATCATATAATTTTAAAACACAAGTGGTTAGTATTGTATAACTATGTCACATGTGGTCACCAAGCGGTCATATTATTCTTTGTATTAAGTGGCTATGTCCTAACACCAAGCGTAGAACGAGCCAACTTTTCTTATTTTAAATTCATAATTAAGAGAGTTTTCAGAATATACCCAGCATATTTTCTTTCTGTAATTATGATATTGTTTATTTTCAATTTTGCCAGCGATGCGGCAATTACACGATTTCGTGGCATGTATGCTTCAACTCCACTTCATTTTAATAGTAGCTTTTGGGTTAATACTATAAGTTTAATTAGCTCAATAATTACACCGTATTATGAACAAAGTTCATTTTCTGCTGTTCAAATCGGCTTTCCGTTAAATCTGCCAACCTGGTCATTAACATTAGAAATGCTAATTTCTTTTTTCTTCCCTCTTCTTGTTATAGTCTACAATAAAAATAATGTCTATATCTTCTTTGTTCTAGCGTTACAACTAGTCTTATCAATCATCTATGTCCATATGCTTAATAATCCAATAACAAATATGATTTATTATTCAATTTTTTTCGCCTATGGGGTGATACTTTATAAAAATAGACAAATGCTCTGTCATAAGATCAAAACCAACAAATGGATTTTCATTGGATTCGCTTTGTTTTTATATTCTGCTGGACCAACAGTTAAGTTTCTGAATTATAATAATTTTGTAAATGAAAATATTACGGCACTTGGCGGCATGATTTTAATTATTTTGTGCAATAGTAATGCAGCTTTTCAGAATTTAATTGATAGATTCTCAATATTTAATCTAGGTAAAACATCATACTCTATCTACCTACTACATATACCAATTTCGTGTTTTGTTTTCTCTTTATTTATTGATGTATTGCATTTTAAAGAAGTTTCTGGAGTAATTTCGGTGTTACAAAAGCTGACTGCCTTAGTTTTATTATTTGCTGTGTGCAATCTAACATATAAATATATAGAATCTCCATTTATTAAACTCTCAAAGCGATTGACCACCAGCAATTAACTACACACCACCAAAAGTGAGGACTCAAGTTTGAAATGGAAACTCATATCAATAGAGCGCTTTTATTGGTGCAGGTTTATTTTCCAGTGCTGTCGTAATGTGGATTTGTTTTAGGATCCAAATTCCAGCCAGTATAAGGTGCCCCGAAATTTCATCCAGAGCTATAGAAATAATATGAGTTAAAATTCTAATTATTTTTAAGGATAAAAAGATGGCACATAAAACAACGTATGAAAATGGATTTAAGGCCAAAGTAGCCCTGGAAGCGGTTCGTAGTGATAAGACAATAGGAGAAATAGCAACCGAGTATAACGTTGCTAGTAGTTTTGTTAGCAAATGGAAATCGGAACTGTTAGCCAATGCTTCTGCTGCTTTCGGCGCGCCGAAGCAAAAATCACCCGAAGAGCCTGAACACAAGCTGTATCAGCAAATTGGTAAATTAACCATGGAGGTTGATTATCTAAAAAAGTTTGTATCCAAATATCGTTAGATAATCGGCGTAAGTATTTAGATGACAACCAAAGTAAGCTTAGTTTGAGAGTTTGCTGCAATTTACTGAGTATTAATCGAAGTGGCTTGTATTACAAGCGAGTAGCCGACAAAGACGATGATTTATCTAGCAGAATATGGGATATCTGGCTGGAACATAACAATAAAGGGTGGAGAAGTATTAAAGCTGACTTAGCTGAGTATCATGATTTAGTAGTTAACCATAAACGAGTAAAACGGTTAATGCGCAAGCTGGGCATTCATGGTATATTGCCGAAGAAGAACACCAGCAAAAGTGATAAAACTCATTACAAGTATCCATATTTGCTGAAGAATATGAATATTTACCGAGCCAACCAAGCCTGGTGCAGCGATATAAGTTACGTGAAATTACCACAGGGACACGTTTATCTGGTGGCAATCGTGGATATTTATAGCAGGCGTATTCTTGATTATGCAATCAGCAATACTTTGGAAGCTGAGTTTTGCGTAAGGTGTTTAGAGCGTTGCATCCAAAAATATGGCGCACCCGTGATATTTAATACAGATCAGGGTGTTCAGTATACCAGCCATGAGTGGATTAATGTGCTGGAACGCAATAACATAATTATTAGCATGGATGGTAAAGGGCGTTGGGCAGATAATATTTGGATTGAACGAGTTTGGCGCATAATTAAGTACGAGTGTATTTTTATGTATGGGATTGAAAATCTGCTAGAGTTAAAGTCTGAGCTAAACAAATATATCAGCTACTACAACACTCGCCGATTACATTCAAGCTTGGTGGGTTACAAAGCTCCCACTTCTTATTATCAAGTGAGTGTTACCAAACATGTTTTTGATGATATAATTCTGTATTGTGCGTTTAATAATTCACATGCAATTCAACAGGCTGCATAAAAATGGAAATTATTTCTACAATTTGAGTGAAATTGGTCTAGACAATGGGTCCCACTATACAGTTTATGCCATAATTACGCCTGTGATTTATCACATACAATGCGTGGTTTAGAAAGTTAGTTAGAGATTTAAGAACCTTCAAAGTAGAAGATTTATCTGATTTTACTGAAATTTAAAAAACTTAAGATAAAGACAAAATTATGAAAAAATATGCCATATGGAATAATAAAGGTGGGGTTGGTAAAACTTTTCTGTCTTTTGTATTAGCCACTGAATATGCAAAATCAAATCCTAGCACGAACGTTTTAATTATAGATACATGCCCGCAGGCTGATGTTTCTCAGGTTCTATTGGGCGGCACATCAAATGAGGGTGTGAATTATTTAAAAATTTCTAATAGTAAAAAAACTCTTGCTGGCTATATCGATGAAAGAATAAATAAGTCTCCTTATTCATTATTAGGTTCAGAGGTTGATTTTTTTCATCAAGTATCGCAATACAACAAAGAAATTCCAGACAATGTATATTTGGTTTGTGGGGATAATGCATTAGAACTATTTGCGCAAACACTTACTACTTTTAGTGGCACCAATAAAGTAGGCACACGGGGGACATATTATAAAGAAATACATCGTATATGTATTGATTTACAAGATGCGTTTTCTCGTAAATATGGAAGTGAGTCTGTTTGTTTCCTTGATACTAACCCGAGTTTTTCGATTTATACCAAAATGGCTTTATATGCATCAGAGCAACTTATAATACCTTGTTTTTCTGATCTTGGATCTTTACTTGCTCTTAAAAATATAATGCGTTTAGTTTATAGTGTTCAAATATCTGGTTACGAATCTAATTTCAAAGAAGAATCTGAAAAATATAGCTTAGCATTGCCGCTCATTTTTAAAATTGTTCTGGGACGTTCCACTATCTATAACACGGTTTCGGCAAAGGCATTTCAAAATATAGAGAACCAGATAACTCAGTGTATCACAGATTTAAAAAAGCAATTTAATGGCTCGGTCTTTGCTAACACGGAGATAGTGTATAAGCTAAGAGATTTTAATTCCGTAGCTCCAATTATTCATGATACGAGTAAGCTACTGACTAATTTGAATATAGTGGAAATCTTATCGAATCAAGAAAATGTTACCATCAATCACATTGAAAATTACCGTGGTGATGTTGACGGCTCCATAAAATCGCTGTTAAATTTGCTTTAGTTAATGAAAATAAAAATTAAGCTGAGCAAGTCTTAAATAGTGATTTTTATCCAAACTAAACTAAATAATTTGGCAAAAGATAAAAGCGCCAAGTTTCAACTAAGCAAACCGAGGAATAATATTTTTTATTATTCCTTAATTATTAACCGAGGTCAACTGAATTCAGGTTGGCTAATTTTTAATAAATTGAAATAAATATGGAAAATAATCTTCTCCACCGTGAGATTAAAAGTTTTGTGTTACGCCAAGGTAAAATTACGCCAGGTCAGCAGCGTGCTTTAGAAGAGTTAATGCCGCGTTATGGTGTTGAATATCTTCCTGAATTAATTGATTTAAACCAACTCTTTGGACGCGATCAGCCTAAAATTCTTGAAATTGGTTTTGGGATGGGACATGCCACGTGGCAAATTGCCAAGACTAATCCAGAGCAAGATTATCTTGGAGTAGAAGTGCATTTGCCTGGTGTTGGGGCCTTATTGATGCAAATTGCTGAGCATGAAGTTAGTAATTTACGCCTAATTCGCCATGATGCGGTGGAGGTTTTACGCCACATGTTAGCTGATAACTCGTTAGATGGGGTGCATATTTTTTTCCCCGATCCGTGGCATAAAAATCGTCATAATAAGCGCCGTTTGATTCAGTCCGAGTTTGTTAACTTGTTATGTCAAAAGCTTAAACCAGGTGCTTATTTGCATTTGGCAACTGATTGGCAGGATTATGCGCTGTGGATGATTAATGTGCTTAAAGATATTCCAATGCTACGTAATCAAGCTGTAGATGGCGATTATGTGGCACGTCCCGATTATCGTCCGTTAACTAAATTTGAGCAACGTGGATTAAAGCTAGGGCATGGGGTTTGGGATATTATTTATCGTAAAATATCTGATTAATTTTGTGCTACTTTAGTGCAATGCATGGCAAGTTTTCAAGTAATTAGCTCTATATTCCGCTATAATTTGACATTTATTGTCAACTATTTGGAGTGAGTTATGAAGAAAATTTGTTTTAGTTTGATGTTATTAGGTGCTTTAAATTCATCATATGCGGATAATCTAGATTATCAAGCCTTGGTTAATCAAGCCTATGCCAAATATCAAGCGAATACTGGCGGTAAAGTTGCCGATTATATTCCTGCGTTAGCTAAATATAGCCCGAATTTATATGGTATTGCCTTAGTTACCGTGGATGGTAAGGTTTATACGGCTGGGGATTCGAATGCAAAATTTCCGCTTGAGTCATTAGCTAAAGTTTTTGCCTTGTCATTGGCGTTGCAACAATCGGGTTCGGCTGAAGTGCTGGCTAAATTGGGGTCAAATGCAACGGGCTTAGGTTTTAATTCGGTAACCGCGGTTGAACAACAACCTAATCGCACTGGAAATGCCTTGGTAAATGCGGGTGCAATGGCAACGGTAAGCCTAATTAAAGCTAAAAATGCCAATGATAAATGGAATTTGATTCTAAATAATTTAAATGATTATGCAGATAGCAAACTTAGTGTAAATAAAGAAGTTTATAAATCTGAAGCCGATACCAATCAACATAATCAAGCCATTGCTAAATTACTCCAGTCCTATGATCATTTTTATGGCGATACGAGCGAAGCGGTTGATTTATATACCAGAGAATGTTCGGTAGATGCATCGGCATTGGAATTAGCTAAAATGGGCGCAGTTTTAGCCAATCAAGGTAAATCTCCGTTTAATGCAAAACAATTATTACAACCTGAATTAGTACCTAACTTATTGGCTGAAATGGCCACCGCTGGAATGTATGATACTTCGGGAAGTTGGTTATATTCAGTTGGTTTGCCTGCTAAAAGCGGGGTTGGCGGTGGGATAGTTGCGATTGCACCAGGTAAATTTGCAATAGCCGTGTATTCACCACCGTTAGACGGATCGGGTAATAGTATTCGTGCTCAAGAAGCGATTCAATATATTGCTAATCAAGCCAAAGCTAATATCTTTACTCATTAATTAAATCTAAGTAAGCGCCATTTGCTGGTGCTTACTTAGCAAATTCAAGCTCGAGATCGAGATCGTGCTATCTTCATATTACGACGATATAGCTAAATCAAGCCTAAATAGGGTATAATAGCTTAATTATATATAATCTTGAGAGCGAGCTATATGTTTAATCCTAGTGTTAATGATGTGCGTAATTTCTTTTTTGATACCTTTGCCAAAGCAAATCAACAACAAGCTTTAAGCGAACTGGAGAAGATGGCTTATAGTGTCATCATGGAGCACCCAGAATATCAGGTGGTGTTGCGCGATCGAGAAAAATATCTAAAGTATAATTGGTTACCTGATGCAGGCGAAACTAATCCATTTTTGCATCTCAGTATGCATATGTCAATTTGGGAACAGTTGTCAATTGATCAACCGATGGGGATTAAAGCACTCTATTTGGAACTTTGTGAACAATTTGGTGATGAGCATGAAGCTCAACATCAAGTATTGGATTGTTTAGCCGAAATGGTCTGGCAAGCTCAATATAATAATATGCAGCCTGACCCTACTATTTATTTAAGTTGTTTGCGACGTAAATTGGGTAAAGAATAAATTTAAGGAAAAATGAATGAATGAAAAAATCTTGTGTGGTAAGACCTTATCACAGCAAATTTTAGATATGGTTAGTGATGAAGTTGAAAATTTACGCGTCAATAATCAACGCCAGCCAGCTTTAGCGGTGGTTTTAGTTGGGAGTGATCCTGCATCACAAGTTTATGTGCGCAATAAAAAAAATGCCTGTGAGAAAGTTGCGGTTAAATCATTAGAGTATATTTTACCCGCTGAAACTAATCAAGCTGAGTTAGTTAACTTAATCCAGCAGCTGAATGCTGATGAAAGTGTTGATGGGATTTTGGTGCAATTGCCACTACCAGCTCATTTGGATAGCAAATTAATTATTGATAGTATTTTACCCAATAAAGATGTTGATGGGTTTCATCGTTATAATATGGGTTCACTGGCTTTAAAAGACCCGAATATTTGCCCATGTACGCCACATGGCGTGATGTATATGTTAGATAGCATCAATCTGGAGTATCATGGTAAGCATGCGGTGATTTTGGGGACATCGAACATTGTTGGTCGCCCAATGGCTTTAGAGTTGATTAATCGTGGTGCAACGGTTACAATGTGTAATAGTAAAACACGCAATGTGGTTGAATTAATTGGTGCCGCAGATATTGTTATCGCGGCAATTGGTCGCCCGAATTTTGTTCAAGGTGCTTGGTTGAAACCAGGTTGCATCGCTATTGATGTGGGAATTAATCGCCTTGAAACGGGTAAATTATGTGGTGATATCGAATTTGCCAGCGCCTTTGAGCGCGCACAATATATTACGCCTGTGCCTGGTGGAGTTGGTCCGATGACAATTGCGATGTTGTTAAAAAATACCTTACATTGTTACAAATTAAATACAAGAAAAGAAGTCTAATATGACCAAACACTTACCTCAACCCGCAGATATTATTGCGATTTTGTTGCATCATAAACGCTTGTCGATTCATGAGTTAGAGTATCATTTGGCGGTTAACAAGAGCCAAGAAGCCGATTTTAAAAAGCTGCTTAAAAAAATGGCGAGCCAAAAAGAAATTAAAATTGCTCCAGATAACGTGGTTAGCTTAATGAAGCCAGCACGCTTGTGCCAATTTCAAGCTAATAAAGATGGACGTGGTGGGGTTGCCATTGATAGTAAAACTAAAGAAGTATTGACGATTCATTCAGGTGCCGAGAACTATGCGATTGATGGTGATGAAGTTGCGGTGGTGAATGATGGTATTGATAAAATGGGCAAACCACAAGGCGTGGTGCGCGAAATTCTTAAGCATAAAATTACCAATTTAGTTGGACGAGTTGAGCAGTACAAAGATAAATATTATTTGGTTAGTGATAATCCTAAGTTAGGGCATTATCCAGTTATTATTGATGGAGTGAATCAAGCGCTGGCATTTGATGAAGTCTATAGCTGCGTAGTTAGCAGTTACCCGAGCGCGGAACAATCCTATTTTAAAGTTAAATTAGTTTCTTCACTGGGGCATGTTGGTGATGATGCGGTGTTTGTCAATCGGGTTTTGATTGAAGCAAATGTACCGCTTGAATTTAGTCCTGAAACAGAACAATATGTTGAGAAATTAGCTAACGAAATTAGCGAACATGATATGCTTGGACGTGAAGATTTGCGCAAATTAGCGTTTGTGACCATTGATGGTGAAGATGCGCGCGATTTTGATGATGCGGTATTTTGTGAACGTAATCCCGATGGTAGTTTTACTTTATCGGTGGCAATTGCGGATGTGGTTCATTATGTTAAGCATGGCTCAGCTTTGGATGAAGATGCTTTTGCACGGAGTACTTCAATTTACTTCCCACGCCGTGTTGTGCCAATGCTACCAGAAAAATTATCCAATGGTTTATGCTCGCTGAATCCTAATGTTAATCGTTTGGTGATGGTGTGTCATATGGAAATTAATTCTGCGGGGCAAATTACCGATTATGCGGTAGATAATGCGGTGATATATTCACATTATCGTTTAACTTATACTCAAGTTCAGAAATTCATCGATGGTGTCGAAGCAATTCCAGCCGATATTGAGGCTAATATTAATGCGTTAAATTCAGTTTATCATATATTATTAAAAGCCCGTCATAAACGTGGCGCGATTGATTTTGAAAGCAATGAGCCGTATTTTGAATTTGATGAGAAGGGTAATATTAGTGCCTTGAAACCACGTAGTCGCCAAGATGCCCACAAATTGATTGAAGAGTGTATGTTAGCAGCCAATGAATCGGTGGCAGACTTTTTGAATAAAAATGCGCATGCGGCTTTATATCGGAATCATGATCGACCAAGTGAGAAAAAATTTAGTGCGTTGAAATCTTATTTAGATTCAATTGCGGTGCCATTTGATGTCACTCAAGAAACGGTAACTCCGAAAGATTATCAAAAACTGGTTGAATTGGTTAAAGACCGTCCTAACACGGCAATTATTCAGCAAACAATTTTACGTTCAATGCAATTAGCCGAATATTCGCCCAAAAACATTGGACACTTTGGTTTAGCCTATGAGCGTTATTTACATTTTACCTCGCCAATTCGCCGTTACCCCGATCTATTGGTGCATCGCGCGTGTAAAGCTGTAATTCATCATAAAACTTATGCTTATTTACATTCAATTGAAGTTATGGGTGAACAAACTTCATTTTGTGAACGTCGTTCTGAAGAATTAGAACGCAAGGTCGATGCATATTATAAATGTAAATTTGCCCAAAATCATATTGGCAATGAGTATTTAGGAATTGTGACTAGCGTAGTTAGTTTTGGTTTATTTGTTTCAATTCCAGAATTAATGATTGATGGATTAGTCCATGTTACTGAATTAGGTGGTGATTACTTTGTCTTTGATGAAAAACGTCATTGTTTAGTTGGTAAGAATAATGGTTTTAAATATGTTGCGGGTCAAGAATTAACGGTATTAATTGCTAATGTGGATATGGATAAATTGTTTATTGATCTAGAGTTAGCTGAGATGGCGAAGTAAATCTTTGTTTTGCAATCAAATAAAACCCTTAGATTTATTCTAGGGGTTTATTTTTTAGGCGGAGGTTTATTGTACTTTTAAACCAAAGCTTCTAAAAATCTCGCGAATTTCTTCGGTTTGTTCTTTAGTTGGTTCTGGCGTATTGCTTAATTTATACGTCAATCCTAGCATTTCCCATTTATGCTCACCAAATTTATGAAAGGGTAATACTTCAACTAATTGAATGTTTTTCATTGAACTTACATATTGCGCTAATTTTATTACATCTTCACGATTGTCGGTTAAGCCTGGCACATAGACAAAGCGCAACCAAGTCGGTTTATTAATTTTATTTAAATAATCCGCAAAATTTAAGGTTGCTTGTAGTTCTTGCAGAGTAACTTTTTTATAGGTTTGTGGATTAATTGATTTTATATCTAAAAGAATTAAATCTGCCGCATCAACGGTTTCATTGACATTATTATCATTTATATCTGGAAAACCACAAGTATCAATGGCAACCGTTAAATCGTTTTGATGTAGTTTATCAATTAATTCTTTAACAAATGCTGGTTGTAATAATGGTTCACCACCGCTAATGGTTACGCCGCCACCTGTTGATTTCATATAAGTTTTATAGCGTAAAATGTCTTTGATTAATTCATCCGTACTGGTTAATTTGCCATCGTCCATTTTCCAGGTATCTGGATTGTGGCAATATTGACAACGCAAACGACAGCCTGAAGTAAAGACAATGAAACGTATTCCAGGTCCATCGACAGTACCAAAAGTTTCTACCGAGTGAATATAGCCTTGTGTACTCATTATTTTTTATCCTTAATTAGAATTTAATTTGTCATGAACAAAAAGTTGGCGCTACTTCTTACATTTCAGCTTTATAGGCAAGTCTGAAATGTAATCTAGTAACGCCATTTTGCGAACTTAATTAACCTGTAGGGTTAAAATTTAGTCGTGACTAGAATTTTGCATGCATCGTTCGAGCAATTACATCCAATTGTTGTTCACGAGTAAGCTTAATAAAGTTTACCGCATAACCAGATACACGAATGGTTAATTGTGGATATTTTTCAGGATGATCCATTGCATCAACTAAGGTTTCGCGATCAAACACGTTAATGTTCAAATGATGACCGTCATCAACAAAGTAGCCATTCATTAAACCCGCTAAATTAGATATTTTAGTAGGATCGGTTTTGCCTAACGCATTTGGTAGGATCGCAAAAGTATATGAAATACCATCTTCTGCATCATCATAGGGTAATTTTGCTACCGATGATAATGCTGCAATTGCGCCATGAGTATCACGACCATGCATTGGATTTGCACCTGGAGCAAACGGATCACCAGCTTTACGTCCATCAGGAGTATTACCAGTTTTTTTACCATAAACCACATTTGAGGTAATCGTTAATACCGATTGAGTATGCACCGATCCACGATATGAAGGATGTTTGCGAATTTTGCTCATAAAGGTTGTAACTAATTCCGCAGCAATTGAATCAACGCGATCATCATTATTACCATAAAGTGGATATTCACCTTCAGTTTCAAAGTCTTGCACTAAACCATCTTCATTACGAATTGGTTTAACTTTAGCATATTTGATTGCAGATAGAGAATCAGCACACACCGATAATCCAGCAATACCACAAGCCAAAGTGCGGTAAATATCTTTATCATGTAAAGACATTTGCAGGCTTTCATAGCTGTAACGATCATGCATATAATGAATAACATTCAATGAGTTTACATAAACTTTAGCTAGCCAATCCATCATTTTATCAAATTTAGCATAAACTTCGTCATAATCTAAATATTCAGAGGTAATTGGTGTAAATGGTGTTGATGAAGCAATTTGAGCACCAGATTTTTCATCGCGTCCACCATTAATCGCGTATAACAAAGTTTTCGCCAAATTAGCCCGTGCACCAAAGAATTGCATTTGCTTACCAATGCGCATAGCCGATACACAACATGCAATTCCATAATCATCACCAAATTTTGGACGCATTAAGTCGTCGTTTTCATATTGGATTGAGCTAGTATCAATTGAGGCTTTACTACAGAAAAGTTTAAACCCTTGGGGCATTGCATCTGACCAAAGTACAGTTAAATTTGGCTCAGGTGCCGCACCTAAATTATATAAAGTGTGTAACATGCGGAAACTATTTTTAGTAACTAAAGTTCGTCCATCTTCACACATTCCACCAATCGCTTCAGTTACCCAAACTGGATCACCTGAGAATAATTGATCATATTCTGGCGTACGTAAGAAACGCACCATGCGCAATTTCATGACGAAATGATCCATTAATTCTTGAACTTCGCTCTCAGTGATATTACCCAAGCTTAAATCGCGTTGGAAATAAATATCTAAGAAAGTTGATACCCGCCCAATGGACATTGCCGCACCATTTTGCTGTTTAATTGCAGCTAAATATGCAAAGTATAGCCATTGAATAGCTTCACGTGAATTGGTTGCTGGTTTGCTAATATCAAAACCATAGCCCGCTGCCATAGTTTTTAATTCGCCAAGTGCACGGAATTGTTCCGAAGTTTCTTCGCGTTGACGAATCACTTCTTCAGTCATGTCTAAATCAGCCGATGACTCATGGATGGCTTTACGTTCAGCCATTAAGAAATCAACTCCATATAATGCAACTCGACGATAATCGCCAATAATTCGACCACGACCATAAGCATCAGGTAAGCCCGTAATAATTCCAGATTTACGGCAAGCTAACATTTCTTTGCTATAAGCATCAAACACACCTTGGTTATGTGATTTACGATGTTTGGTCCATACTTCGCTAACGCTAGAGTCTAATTCAAACCCGTAGGCTTTTAAACCATTTTCAACCATTTTCAAGCCACCATTTGGCATGATTCCGCGTTTAAGAGGCTTGTCTGTTTGTAAACCTACAACGGTTTCTAATTCTTGTGCAATATAGCCAGCTGCATGTGACACAATCGTACTTGGCTCTTTGGTTTCAGCATCTAACACGCCAACTGCGCGCTCCGCTTTAGTTAATTCTGAAACTAATTGCCATAACTTTTGAGTTTTGGCTGTCGCAGGTGCTAAAAAACTATCATCTCCAGTGTAGGGTACTACGTTTTTACGAATAAAGTCGCTAACGTTGACACTTTCACACCAATTGCCGCTGGTAAATCCAGACCAAGATCCTTCTTGAATTTTAATGCTATGTTGCATAAATATGTTCCTTTTAAAATGGCAGTAAACTCCAAATATGGTGATCTGCTGAAATAAAATGCAATTAATTTTATTGTAGTTTAGATCGTGTTTTGTTAACTATGCAGTGCATGAAGTGGTATGTGTGAGTTTAATGCTTTAGTAAACTTCTCATACCGTTAAAAATTAGCACGAGCTAACTACAAAGCTAGATTATAACACATAATGGCATTAAAAAATAGAGGGCTTATAGAAAATATGGTTTATCCTGTTGGCGTAAAGCTATTTGAACGTAAAAAACCTTATTGATTTGATTGCGTTGTAAGTAAAGTTATAGTATGGGATAAATGCAGGATACTTATGCAAAAGATGCTTTATTATTTAATAAATTAGTTAAAACCATGTTAACTTTGTGGTAAAATATCTCATGCTTGATGTGGTTAATTAAACATAGCTAGGTCGATAGATTGGTATAATCTATCCTGATACTCTTAGTTCATGTAAATTTAATAATTTAGCGTATCTATTAATTTTAGCATGGTGGTGAATAAACTTTTTTATGAGGTTAGAAATGAGGAAATTTTTTGCAGTTTTGCAACAGGTTGGTCAGTCGTTAATGCTGCCAGTTGCCTTGTTACCTGCGGCAGGTATTTTACTTGCTTTAGGTAATGCTTTTCAAAATCCAGCGTTATTACAGTACCTACCTGTATTAAGTGCAGATTGGTTTCAGTCATTAGCACATTATATGGAACAAGCTGGTGGAATTGTATTTGCTAATTTGCCAGTTTTATTTTGCGTCGGTGTTGCGGTTGGTTTGTCAGGTGGTGAAGGTGTTGCAGCTTTAGCCGCGTTGGTTGGTTTTTTAATTATGAATGTGGTGGTTGGTTTAGCCAGTCATGTTCCTGATGTTTTAGCACAATTGCAAAATCCTAATCCAAAATTAGCCATAGTGTTGGGTATTCCTACACTTCAAATGGGGGTATTTGGTGGTATTATTATGGGTATTATTGCAGCTAAAATCTACAAAAAATACTATGATATCGAGTTACCTCCTTATTTAGCTTTTTTTGCGGGTAAACGCTTTGTACCAATTTTAACTGCCGTAGTTGCAATTATTCTTGGTTTACTTTTATGCCTTGTTTGGCCTCCAATTGGTAATTTCTTACAATGGTTCTCTGATTCAATGATTAATGCTAATTTAACTTTATCAGCATTTGTTTTTGGTGTAATTGAACGCTCATTAATTCCATTTGGTTTACATCATATTTTCTACAATCCATTCTGGTATCAATTTGGCGATTATGCTTCAAAATCAGGTGTGATTGTCCATGGTGATCAATCAATCTTCTTTGCTCAATTAAAAGATGGTGTTCCATTTACTGCTGGTACGTTTATGACTGGTAAATTCCCATTCATGATGTTTGGTTTACCTGCTGCTGCTTATGCAATGTATAAAGAAGCTGCACCAGAGAAGAAAAAAGTAGTTGGAGCGCTGATGTTTTCAGCAGCATTAACTTCGTTTTTAACTGGTATCACTGAGCCAATTGAGTTCTCATTCTTATTCGTAGCACCTGTGTTATTTGGTATTCATGCTATCTTTGCTGGATTATCTTTCATGGTAATGCATTTACTTGGTGTGCATATCGGTATGACATTCTCAGGTGGGTTTATTGACTTTTTATTATTTGGAATAATGCCTGGACGTACTCCATGGTGGTGGGTAATTATAATTGGTGTAGTATTCTTTATGCCATTGTATTATTTTGGATTCCGTTATTTAATCCGTAAATTTGATTTAGCTACTCCTGGCCGTGAAAAAGACGATCCAGAAGAAATGGCTGAACGAATTGACGATGTTGATGGTTATCAACATGCAGCCCAAGTTTTAGCTGCCTTTGGTGGTATTGCAAATATTGCGACTTTAAATGCTTGTATGTCACGTCTAAGAATTGAAGTTCGCGACAAAACTAAAGTAAATAAAGGTCAATTAAAAGCCTTAGGTGCGGCTGGCGTTTTGGAAGTTGGTAACAGTATTCAGGCCGTATATGGAACGCGTGCTGAAATTATTAAAACTAAAATGCAAGAAATTGTATCGGGTAAAGTTGATGTTAAAGTTCCAGAACCTAAAGCTGCTGTAGTTCACAAAGAACCAGTTGTTCCTGCGGAACAGCATAAAACGATGGTTATGCCTGTAGCTCCAGTTGAAGTTTCATTAGTAGAGGATGTTAAAGTGAGTGATTTTGTTATGCCTTTGGCAGGTGAATTGATTAAATTAGAATCAGTGCCAGATCAAGTTTTTTCAACTAAAATAATGGGTGATGGTTTTGCTATTCGTCCAACTTCAAATGTTTTAGTTTCTCCAGTTGATGGTAAAGTAACTATGTTGTTTAAAACTAAGCATGCTTGTGTTGTTACCATGGCTGATGGTGTTGAGGTTTTAATGCATATAGGTATGGATACAGTTAACCTTGGTGGTGAAGGATTTGAAGCCTTAGTTAGTGTTAATGATGAAGTAAAACGTGGTACTAAATTAATTCGTTTTGATCTTGAAGGGGTTGCTGCTCAAGTGCCGTCAATGATTACACCGATTATTTTTACCAATTTAGCTGATCTTAACAAAGAACTTCATGTTCATGGCTACCATGATGAATATAATGCAGGTGAAGAGATTCGTGTTGAATTAAAATAATCTGCATTGCTTAAATTAAAAAGTAGGTCATTTATGACCTACTTTTTTTATGGATAGTGTTTACCTTTGTCATCTCCGCAAATCATAGTGTTTAAATAATACCAATTGAATTATATTTTGAAGTTAGTCTTAAAAAGATTTCTGAGAAATATATTACTTTTAGCTTGCTTTGGTTATTTCACCACTTATCTTGTATTAATAATGCATCTAAGTTGAATAGATTTATTGTGATAATTTTTTAGTTGGTATAACATATTGATAATAGCAAATTAATTTTAGACATATACCTAAGAGTTGTTATGATTTTAAATTGGTGTCAATTAGAGTATTCATAATGATTGAGGCACATATTTTGTAGTAACCAGTACGAGTTATCTTTTTTAGGTTTGCTTATCGAGTTAAATTTAAAACAATACATTGCAACGTTATTGCTACAAATATCCGATGCGTAGAATTGATCACCATTTAGGCAACCATCGGTTTTGATTTGTTTTAGGAGTTGTACTGCATTAAGTGTCGCAAATTTATGCTGATAATAAGTTAAGGGTAGAGCCGTTTGAATTATGCTTAGTTTGTTATTTTGAAAACGATAAATTGGATAATCATTTGACTCGGAAAATTGATATTTTCGTATCCCCCAAAAGCTAATTTGTTGATTAGTTTGATTAAAGCTGCCATCTTGATAGGTAAATTTGGGACTAGTATAGAATTGACTTTCGCTGTGGATCGCCAGCAAATAACTGGTTTGGTTATTTTGTTTTGGCGTTACGAGGTTAATTAAGAACACATCTTGGTCGGTGAGATTAAAGCTTTTACTAATATTAATGTGGGCAAAGTTATTTTTGCCCGCAAAAGTTATGCTATTGGTATTCAAGTAGAGTTGTTGTCGAATTTGTTGATTTTTATCTAAAGTTTGCAAGATGCTTAAATTGCCACCACGGCTAGTTTGGCTGTTCATAATTTGTGGTAATTGACTTAACCAATGTTGATAGTTAGTGAATTTAAGCGGGTCTTTTGGAGCAAAAGCTGTAACTTGCCCATCGCTAGATAATGTAAAATTAAATGTTAAACGATATTTTTGGCTGGGAATAATTTTGTGCGAGTAATCAATTAGTGCTTGGCAGTTAACCGAGCCATCATTTAATTTTTTAATGGTTACAATATTTGTGATTTTTGAGTCAAGGTAAGCTTGATTGGGTAAATCACTAGTGAATTTTAAGAATTGTTCTTGGATTGGTGCATCTTTGCAATATATTGTGGTTGGAGGTGATGGTTTAGAACAACTAGCTAGAAGCACCACCAAACTAAGTATAATGATACTTCTAGTTGTGAAATTAACCTGCGGGTTGCTGATTATTTTCAACCTTAGGGCTGATTTATTCAGCAAGTCTGAGCACTTCTTGAACTAATGTATTGATACCAATGTAGCATTCACCAATATTCTGTGCCAACATATAAGCTGGAGTAGAAACAATTTTATGTTTATCATCGGTGCAGATTTCAGTAACGCTGCAATTATGGTGGATTGCGCCGCGTGCTTCGACAATTTTAGCGGTACTTTCATCTGTACCAATGCTCATATGAATCGGTTCGTCATAAATTGCAGGAATCATTACGGGTGCAATGCAAATAAATCCAACTGGTTTGCCTGCTTGAGTGAATTCACGTGCGCTATTTGCGACTAGCTGGTTTACTTGAAAATCTACGCCATCTTTTGCCAAGGTAAATAAATTGGCCGCAATACCATTGCCACCAGGAATAATTAAACCTGCATAGTCATCTAGGTTTAAATCGTCGAGAGGTAGTACATCTCCACGCGCGATTCGTGCCGATTCGACTAACATATTGCGAGTTTGCGTTGGCTCGCTTTCATTCGTGAGATGATTAACGACTTGAATTTGTGCTTGATCCAAACTAAAACATTGATAAGTTGCACCAGCTTGTTGAATTGACAGCAAGGTTAAAACGGATTCATGAATTTCAGAACCATCCATACGTCCGCAGCCTGCTAAAATAACCGCAATTTTTTTCATCGATATACTCACTTAAAATTAAATTAATCCAATTGATTAATGGTTTTAGAAATTATTTCATAAACATCTTTAGATAAACTAGTTTCTGCCAGAATTCGTTGCAGTTCTGGCCGGGCTAACTTGTGATAGTCTGAATTTAAGCTATTAACGATGCTAAATCCTTGTGCCACGCGACTGGCAACCCCAGAGTTAAATTTATCAATCCGTAATACTTCATCGGCAATAAAGCGATAACCTTCTGAGCTATTGAAGAGTAGGTTATTGGCAGAGAATGCACGAACTAAAGCGTAAAGTTTATTTGGATTATGTGCATCAAATTGCGGATGAGCGATTAAGGATTTAACGTTAATTAAAGTCTCAGGAAGTTGACTTTGGCTTTGCAGCATAAACCATTTGTCCATTACCAAAGGATATGCGGCATAGCGTTGATTAAATTCCGCTAACAGTTGCGTACGAAGTTGATCATTCAGATCATTAATTGCATTGAGTGCGGCAATTTTATCGGTCATATTATCCGCTGCAGAATATTGTTCTTGGACTAAACCAAGGTAATTTGTTTGGTTGGAGCTAAGCAATAAATAGCTTAATGCGGTGTTTTTCAAGGCACGCTTTCCAGCATCATTGAAGTCGTAATGCTTGGTTTGATGGTGTTGATAAAGTGCTAAGAAATCATCTTCTAGTGCATCGGATAATCTTTGGCGTAAATAATTAATTGCTTGGGTTAATTTGGCAACGTTAACTGGTTTAAATTGTAAGGCTAATTCGGCAAAGCTTGGGGTAGTTGCAATAAGACTGCGCATACTTGGATCTAGATTCTCATCACGAAGCGTGACGCTAATCGCTGCAATTAGTTCATTTGGAACGTATTCAGCTTGTTCATCGGCTGCGGCATAGAGGCGAGCAATTACCTGTTTATACACCGTTTGAATTGCTTCCCAGCGATTGAATGAATTACTATCATTGGCCGCTAAATTAAGCAACTGAGTTTGAGTATAAGGATAATCAACAATCACTGGTGCGGAGAAATTGCGTAATAATGATGGGGTGGGTTGTTGATTAACTTTAAATTTGAAGATATTTTGAGTTTGATTAATTAGCAGCACATAATTAGTTTCAGGCTTAACAAATTCACCCTCAATTAAATCAAATTCTAGCTCCTTTCCATCGGTAGCTATAAGTCCTAACTCAAGTGGAATTAGCATTGCGGCTTTATTGGCCATATCTGGCGTAGCGGGAGTGTGTTGTTCAATATTTAGTTGATATTCCTGAGTCGCTGCATTATAGCTATCACTAATTTTGAGTGTTGGAGTTCCTGCTTGCGAATACCACAATAGAAATTGATCTAAATTAATATTATTGGCATCAGCCATGGCGCTACAAAATTCATTACAAGTTACCGCTTGCCCATCATGACGGGCAAAATAGAGTTCCATCCCTTTTTTAAAGCCAGCTTGCCCAAGGATCGTTTGATACATGCGGACCACTTCGGAGCCTTTTTCATAGACCGTCATGGTATAAAAATTATTCATTTCGAGATATGAGGCTGGGCGAATTGGATGTGCAAGTGCTGATGCGTCTTCGGGGAATTGTCCTTGACGGAGATTTTTAACCGATTGAATTCTTTTGACAGCGCGCGAGTGTAAATCGGAGGTAAATTCTTGATCGCGAAAGACGGTCAGCCCTTCTTTGAGTGACAGTTGAAACCAATTACGACAAGTTACACGATTACCTGTCCAATTATGAAAATATTCATGACCAACTACGGCTTCGACATTAATGAAATCAGTGTCAGTAGCAGTTTTACTGTCGGCTAGAACGTATTTAGTGTTGAAAATATTTAAACCTTTATTTTCCATTGCGCCCATATTAAAGTCACCGCTAGCAACGATCATATAACGATCTAAGTCATATTCTAAATTAAAGCGTTGTTCGTCCCAAGCCATTGCACGCTTTAGTGAAGCTAAACAATGTGAACATTGCGAAATTGATTCGGCATCGCTATAGACTTCAAGTTGGATTTTACGTCCAGAATTAGTTGTAAAGCTATCTTCAAGTACGGCAAATTTACCCGCTACCAGAGCAAATAAATAACTTGGTTTTTTAAAGGGGTCATGCCAAATTACCTTAGTGCGACCATCGCTTAAGGTTTCTTCGCTAAGTTTATTTCCGTTTGATAACATTACAGGGTAATTGGTGTTATCGGCAATAATGCTAGTGGTAAAAATTGCCATTACATCGGGACGATCTTGGTAGTAGGTGATTTTACGAAAGCCCTCTGGTTCGCATTGGGTAAATAATCTTCCTTGTGAAGCATACAAACCCATACAGCTTTGATTATTAAATGCATCAATTTCGGTGACAATGGTTAATTCAAAGCTCTCAGGTAAATTAGTTAGGGTTAATTCATCGTTGATTAAAGTGTAGGAGTTAAATTCTTGTTGGTTTAATTTTAGCGATACGAGTTTAGTTGAGCCATTTAGAATTAAGCTATTTTGTTGCGCTTGTAATGGGTTTTTATAATAGCTACTTTTGACTGTTGCAATCACGTTATTAGCTTGAATGTTAAATTCAAGATCAGTAGTTGTTACTAAATAAGTGGGATGTTGATAATCTTTTAGGTATTTAATCGTGGTTGGATTGCTCATTAAGTAGTTTCTTTATTAAAGTTTAAATTAATAGGCTGTAATTATATAGTGTTTTGCAAATAAACTCAAGGTTGAAGAACACTTTCCTGTTTAATTTGGAGTATATTAAATTAAATCAACTTGTTGTGTATTTCAAATGAATGCTAATGGTGCCATGCAGTGTGAGTTATCCCACAATTTTATTTAGACAAGGTATAATAATGCGAATTACATTTTTAATAAGGTAGTTTCATGAACTACACCCCTTTTTATCCTAGTCATTTAGACGCCAAAGCTAAAATCGTTGATTTTGGTGGTTGGGCGTTACCAGTTAATTATGGTTCACAGATCAAAGAGCACGAAATCATCCGCAGTGCCGCAGGCATGTTTGATGTTTCACATATGGTGATTAATGATGTGCATGGCGTTGATGCTAAGCCATTTCTACGCTATTTACTTAGTAATGACGTTGAAAAATTAGATAAATTTGGGCTTGGTAAAGCACTCTACTCTGGTTTATTGAATCAAGAGGCTGGCGTTATTGATGATTTAATTGTTTATCTAATGCCGTTTGGTTACCGCGTAATTACGAATGCAGCCACTGAGGCTAAAGATTTAAATTGGATTAAACAAGTTGCCGCCAATTTCAAAGTTGAAATTTTTTCACGCCGAGATTTGGCGATGTTGGCAGTTCAAGGACCGGCAGCGATAGAAAAAGTTGTAGCAGCGCATCCGCATATGGTCGATAAATTAGCTAGTTTGAAGCCATTTACGGCACTAGAAGATGGCGGATATTTTTATGCGCGCACTGGATATACTGGTGAAGATGGTTTGGAAATTATGTTTCCGAAAGAAGAAGCCAACGCATTCTGGACGATGTTGTTAGATCATGGCGTAGCGCCTTGTGGCTTGGGTGCCCGTGATACTTTGCGTCTGGAAGCAGGTATGAATTTGTATGGACATGAAATGGATGAAAATATTACGCCATCATCATGTAATATGGATTGGGTAGTTGATTTAAGTGATGAGAGCCGTGATTTTATTGGCAAGCGCGCCTATCAATTATTAAGGCTATCACCTGATAACCAAAAGCAGGTTGGGCTTATTTTACTTGGTAAAGGTGTACTTCGCGAGGGGCAAAAACTTTATTGTAATGGCGAAGAGCTTGGCATAATTACCAGTGGTACTTTTTCACCGAGTTTGAAAATTTCAATTGGAATTGCTCGCGTAAACCCAGAAATGCATGGTGGAATTATGGTTGAGATTCGTGGTAAATTGGAAGCGGTTAAAATAGTTAGTTTACCTTTTGTGCGCAATGGCAAGAAAGTTTTTAAGGAGTAGTTATGTATAATGCTGACATGAAGTTTGTTGATACTCATGAATGGGTGCGTTTAACTGGTGATGATTTGATCGCTGAAGTTGGAATTACTAACCATGCTCAAGAGCTATTGGGTGATTTGGTGTATGTTGAATTACCCGTGATTGGGCAAGTTGTTGTAGTTGGGGATACCGTTGGAGTGGTAGAATCCGTGAAAGCTGCATCTGATTTATTCTCACCGATTGCTGGTGAAGTAGTGGAGATTAATGCTGAAGTGGTTGCTGATCCAACTCTAGCTAATACTGATCCACATGGTACAGGTTGGTTATTTAAATTAAAATTAGTTGACTTAGCTGATTTAGATGCATTAATGAGCTCAGATAAATACAAAGCCTTAATTGGGTGAGCGTTAATTTTTGGAGAGCCCTGTTTTGAATAAGAACAGGGTTTTTTTATACTAGTGCACGCATGAGCTAGGTAAATGTGGTTACAAAATAGATTATAAAGTGGAGATATAAATGAATAATTTTAGTACTCGGCATATTGGAATTAATCCAACTGAACAAAGTTCAATCTTAGCTGAGCTCGGTTATCAAGATTTAGATGGTTTTATTAGCGATGTTATTCCAGCGGAATTACTTAGCTTGAGTAAAACTACTCGTCAAGTTGGTTTAAGTGAAGATCAAGCCTTAGCAGAGTTAGCTGCGATGATTGATGCGAATAAATTACATAAAAATTACATTGGTTTAGGTTATTCTGACTGCATAACTCCAGCGGTGATTCGCCGAAATGTATTTGAAAATCCTGGCTGGTACACCGCATATACCCCCTATCAAGCCGAAATTGCCCAAGGACGTTTGCAAGCGTTATTAAACTATCAGCAAATGGTTAGTGATTTAACTGGATTTGATTTAGCCAATGCCTCACTATTGGATGAGGCTACTGCTGCCGCTGAAGCAATGGCAATGGCGCGGCGAATTAACCCAACGAATGGGAATAAATTTTTTATTGCAAATAATGTATTACCACAAACCTTGAGTGTGATGCAAACGCGTGCGAAGTATCTTGGGATTGAATTATTAATTGCGCCAATCGCAGAATTAAACCCAAGTGTAGTGTTTGGGGTGTTTCTGCAAAATCCAGATTTAACTGGTAATTTGTGTGATTACACGGCTTTAATTTCAGAGTGGAAGACACAGTCAGCAAAATTAATTGTGATTATGGCTTGTGATATTCTAAGTTTGGTGCTGTTTAAATCACCAGCTACTCAGGGCGCAGATATTGGAATTGGTTCAACCCAACGTTTTGGGATTCCTTTGGGCTTTGGTGGTCCATCAGCAGCCTATATGGCAACTAAAGATGCGTATAAACGCACTATGCCTGGACGAGTAATTGGCGTATCTGTAGATAGTCGTGGGAAAAAAGTCTTACGAATGGCGCTACAAACGCGTGAACAACATATTCGCCGTGAAAAAGCGACTTCAAACATTTGTACGTCACAAGTTTTATTAGCTAATATGGCTGGGTTTTACGCAGTCTATCATGGCGCTGATGGGTTACGTGCAATTGCGCGCAATGTGACTTATCTAGCTAATTTATTGGCGCATAATCTACGTCGTGCTGGGCTTGAACTGTTAAATTCAAACTCTGAATTAATTTTTGATACGCTATGTGTGAAGGTTGCCAATCCAGAAGAATTGGTGAAAACTCTTTCTGAAAATGGTTATGCAATTGGTTGTTATGCTGGAAAAATTTTTATTTCTGTCGGCGAAAGTGCTAGTTTAATTGAAATTGAAACTGTATATGAATTAATTAGTGGACGCAACGATTTTGAAGCTGTTGACGAAGATCAATTGTTGGCAGTGCAGGTGAAATTATATCGTCAGGATGAAATTTTAACCCATGCGGTGTTTAGAAACTATCAAACTGAAACCAAGATGATGCGTTATTTAAAAATGCTGGAAAATAAAGATATTTCTTTAGTACATAGCATGATTCCATTAGGTTCATGCACGATGAAATTGAATGCGGCAGCTGAACTGGAGCCCTTATCTTGGCCTAAGATGGCACAGATTCATCCGTTTGCGCCGCGTGAGAGCGTGCAAGGTTATATTAGTTTAATCAATGGGCTCAAACAACAACTTAAAGATATTACGGGTTTTGCTGAAATTTGTATGCAACCTAATTCGGGTGCACAGGGTGAATATACTGGAATTTTAGCGATTCGGCGTTATCAAGAAAGTATTGGACAAGCACAACGGAATATTTGCTTGATTCCACGTTCGGCGCATGGAACTAATCCAGCTACTGCACACATGATGGGATTGGAAGTTGTGGTAGTTAATTGCGATGAGATGGGGAATGTTGAATTAGCTGATTTACAAGCTAAAGCAGTACAATATGCGGATAACTTATGTTGCTTAATGATTACCTATCCATCCACGCATGGTGTCTTTGAAGCGAGTATCAAACATATTTGCACAATTATTCATGCACAGGGTGGACAAGTTTACATGGATGGGGCTAATTTGAATGCCTTGGTTGGTTTAGTTAAGCCCGCTGAATTAGGTGCGGATGTGTCGCACATTAATTTACATAAAACCTTTGCTATTCCACATGGTGGCGGTGGACCTGGTATGGGGCCAATTGGGGTTAAAGCACATCTGGTTGAGTTTTTACCGCGGAATCCAATTTATGATGCAGAAGATTATGCAAATAAAACTAGCGTCTCAGCCTCTCCATTTGGTAGTGCTTCAATTTTGGCTATTTCATGGATGTATAATACGCTATTAGGTGAGGCTGGCTTGGAATTAGCGACTAAAACTGCAATTTTAAGTGCCAATTACATTGCACACAAACTAAGTGAAATTGGCTATCCAATTTTATATACTGGTCAAAATGGCAAAGTTGCCCATGAGTGTATTATTGATTTACGCCCACTCAAAGCGCTTAGTGGAATTACGGAAGTTGATTTTGCCAAACGTTTAATGGATTATGGTTTTCATGCGCCAACCATGTCATTTCCAGTGCCTGGAACTTTCATGATTGAACCAACCGAGAGCGAAAGCAAGGATGAGCTAGATCGCTTTATTGCGGCGATGAGCGCAATTTATAATGAAGTTCAACAAGTAATTCATGGTGAATTGGATAAAATTAATAATCCATTGAAAAATGCACCACATACGTTGGCGGATTTAATGAGCTGGGATAAACCTTATTCGCAGGAGTTAGCTTGTTTTCCAACTAATGAGTTGAAAGAAGCGAAGGTGTTTCCTTCGGTAAATCGGATTGATGACGCTCATGGTGATCGTAATTTTATGTGTAGTTGCTTTGATTTGAACTAAATTATTTAGCTAAAAGTCTATCGTTAGATAGGCTTTTTTTAATTAGCCACAATCTTAATCACGATATTTTGTATAATATCGCTTGCGTTAATAAAATATTTAAAATTTAAATGTTCTTGGTGATTAAGGATAAGCAAAAGCATGCAAATAACAGACAAAAAAGGTATTTCACAAATTGGGGTAGTAGCCGCAATGTTTTTGGTCACCAGCAATATGCTTGGTTCTGGAGTCTATATGCTACCAGCCTCATTAGCAGGTATTGGTGGTATTTCATTAATTGGTTGGGGTGTAGCTTTAATTGGTGTGATTGCACTGGCTTTAGTGTTTGCCAAATTGGCGATTTTACTCCCGCGTGGCGCTGGTCCATATTCATATGCACGTGAAGCTTTTGGCGATTTTGTTGGTTATCAAACCAATTTTGTCTATTCGTTAGCGAATTGGATTGCTTTAGTTAGCATGTTGACAATTATTGTGGGATATTTGGCAAATATTTTTCCAATTTTCTCGGACTTAGCAATTAGTGCTTCAACTCAAATTATAATTATTTGGTTATTTACCTGGTTGAACATCCGTGGTGCCAAGATGGTTAGTTATGTGCAATCGAGCGCCTTTATTCTCGCCTTATTCCCATTAATCTTTGTCGCTGTATTTGGTTGGCATTGGTTTGATTTAAAGGTGTTTATGGCTGGGTGGAATGTTTCGCATCAATCAGCAAGCACTGCGGTGAATTCATCCTTTAATAATATTATGTGGGCTTTTATTGGCGTTGAGTCGGCTTGTGTTTCGGCTGCGGTAGTTAAAAATCCAAAACGAAATGTACCTCTTGCTACTATACTTGGAGTGGCGATTGCGAGTGTATTATATATTTCGACCTGTACCGTGATGATGGGGATAGTGCCTAATAAAACCTTGGCAGCTTCCAGCGCACCATTTGCGGATACCTTATCAATTATGTTTCATACGCCGATTGCAGGGATTATTATGTCGGTGATAGCTATTTTAGATGTGGCTGGAGCTATGGCTGGCTGGACGCTCGTAACAGGTCAAACGGCTAAAGCTGCGGCAGAAGATAAGTTATTTCCAAGTATTTTTGGTAAAGTGAATAAAAAAGGTGTACCAGCGGTTGGCTTAACAATCTTAGCGGTAATTATGAGCTTAATTGTTATAATGACAATTTCGCCGACGGCTCAACAACAATTTAATAAAATTATTACGATGTCGGTAATCTTATATCTTATTCCATATATTTATTCGGCTTTCGCGGTCATGGTAATTGGTGTCGATAAAGTTGGAACTAAGACCTATTGGTTTTATGTTATGCTTGGTATGCTGGCTGCTGCATTTTGTATGTGGTCAATCTTAGGCTCAGACAAGCCTTTGACGGTATGGGCATTTTTAGTGATGATTTCGAGTACCGTATTTTATGCTTTCAAGTCACGGAAAAAATTAAACAATAAAAAATTAAAATAAAGGATAATAATTATGCAACAATTAACTGTTAAACAACGCCAGTATCTCAAAGGGTTAGCTCATGATTTGCAACCAGTGGTTATTATTGGAAATAATGGTTTAACCGAATCAGTAGTTAAAGAAATCGATCTTAATTTAAAGGCTCATGAACTGATTAAAGTTCGCGTGTTGGGTGATGAGCGCGAAGCTCGTGAAGCAATGATCGAGGACATTTGTAATGCAACCAATGCTAGCTTTGTTCAGCATATTGGAAAATTAATTGTATTATATCGCGTAAGTGAAAAAGCAAAAATTAGCTTAGCTAAACTATAAAGGTTTTATCATGGCAAAATATCAAGTAGCGGTTTTAGGATGTGGTTCGATTTTTTCGCGACATTTAGCTGCTCTTCGTGCTAATGCAGCAGATTTTGAATTTGTTGGCTATTTTGAACCAGAGCTTGAGATTCAAGCTAAGTTGGCAACAGAGTTAGTCGCGCAGCGTAAATATGCGAATGAAGATGAGTTGTTTAATGATACCACGGTAAATTGTGTGGTAATTTTAACGCCGAGCAATCTTCATTACCAACAAGCAAGTCGTGCTTTATTAAATGGAAAACATGTAATTATTGAAAAACCAGCTAGTTTTAAAGCCGAGCAAATTTTGGCGCTTGAAAAATTGGCGGCTGCGCAGAATTTAGATATCTTTTGTGTTTTACAAGTACGCTTAAATCAATCAATTGAGCTGGTTAAACGTGTTTTGAGTGAGAATTTACTTGGTGAAATTCGTGGTAGTTCTTTAATCCAACGTTGGCAACGTCCTGCGGGTTATTTTAGTGGTTGGCGTGGAAGTTACGCTGGTTGTGGTGGTGTACTCAATGAATTTGGGATTCATTATTTAGATATTATGCAATACTTACTTGGAGTTCCTCAGGTAGTGGATGCTAAATTTTACAAAACTAAATTTAAAGATGCTGAAGTTGCTGATACTGCGTATGCTTTGCTGGATTTTGGTTCATTTGGAGCAACCTTGGAAATATGCTTAGCGGCAGAACCGCATAATATTGAAGTGTTGTTAACAATAATGGGATCAACGGGGTATATTAAGCTTGGCGGTAAATCTTTGGATCAAGTGGTTGCGGTGGAATTTCTAAATGATGAAATTAAACAGCGCTATGCAGATATTTGTCAGCAAGTGTTAGGTTACACAATTGATAATCAGGTAACGATTGGCGCTTGTCCGCATCACCCTGAATTATATAAACAAATTATTCATAACCCAGAGCTATTTAAGTTACCAAACACCTATAACGTTATTCAATTAATTGAACAGATTAATGATTTGGATAAAAAGTAAACCATGCGTTTAAAAGTGATTAAAGCTGCCGCTCTGGTAACGCTATGTAGCGTAACGGTCTCGTTATATTTAAGCTATGAGCGTTTAGACCTAACTAATACTAGATTTAGACTTGAAGCTAGTGTGCGCTATTTAAGTCAAGCATCGCAAGTGGCAATGTTTGAGTCACAAATTATTCCTCAACCAAGTTATCTTCCAGCGGCACATAGTTCATCTTTTACCATGATGCCAAACGGTGATTTATTAGCTTTTTGGTTTGCAGGAACTCGTGAGGGTAGCCCTGATGTAAAAATTTGGAGTTCAACTTATCATTTGGGCAAATGGAGTATGGCGCATGCCGTACTTGACCCAAGTATGATTGCCAAAGCTAATCATCGTTATGTAATTAAGGTTGGTAATCCAGTTATTTATCGAGCACAGAGTGGTGAATTACATCTCTTTGTAGTGTCGGTTAGCGTTGGTGGCTGGTCGGGGAGTGCTTTAAATCATCTAATCTCTAGTGATGATGGAAAAACTTGGAGTAAACCTGAGCGTATTGTGATTAGTCCGTTTTTTAATCTGAGTACCTTGGTGAGAACCTCCGCTGTAAGTTTAAGTGACGGTGGGTTTTATTTGCCGGTCTATCTTGAACTAGGGCGGAAATATCCAGAATTATTAAGATTTAGTGCCAATGGTGATTTTATTGAGCAAATTCGTATAACCGCCAAAAATAGAATGATACAGCCAAGTATTATGCCAATTAGTAGTGATTCTGCGTGGGCATACTTTCGGAATAGCTCAACAAATTTGGACGCTCGTGAATTATTTGCCGCTAAAACTCTGGATGGTGGTAAATCTTGGTCGAAACCAGAAATGACGAATTTAACTAATCCTGATTCTTCTTTAGAAGTAGTTAATTTGGCGGATGGGCGTTATTTAATGGTTTATAATCAAGATAATCGCAGTCATCTGAATTTAGCCATTTCGGTTAATGGATTATACTGGCGTAAAATTTATGAGCTGGAAAATACGCCTGGTGATGAATTTTCTTATCCATCGGTGCATGTAAATAATGGTTATATTGATATTTTATATACGAATAATCGTAAAACAATCAAGCATGTCCGTTTTAATCGAGAATGGTTAAGTGAGGTAATTAAACATGCTACCGTATATTGAAATAATTCAACAAAGTATTTACTCCTTAGCAATTTCATTGCTGATTGTTTATATTAGTAGTTTGCCAAAACGTTCCTTATTTTTTAGTAGTTTATTTTTTGTGTTACTGTTAGTTGGGAGTAATTTAATTCCGCTCTATCACGGAAGTTCATTAGTTGAATTATTACGCGGTGCCATTGGCGATGTAAGCACGGCGAGCGGGGTGTTAATGCTCTTTATTATTCTGAATCAATTCAATTTTGCTGAGGTTAAGTGCGCAGTATTAAATTCATGGGAGAAGATTGGGCTGTGTTTGTTAGGTACGTTATTGTATTTGTCAACTTTTGGCTTCATTGATTTTGACTTATATCACTTAGGTTATTTATCACCACTAATGTTATTATTTTTCTCTGCTGTGATTTTATTCTTGATTTTATTTAATCGAATTTTAGGTTATGTTTGGCTGTTTGCGCTAATTGGATTTTATTTTAAATTACAATCTTCAAATAATCTATGGGATTACCTCTATGACCCACTGCTATGGTTGGTATTGTTGACTAATGGGGTTAGTTCGGTGCTGAGTTTGCAATTGCGTAGAAAAGTTGTGACAATTGAGTAGTTTTAGTTGTTTTATATGAGTTAAAAATAAACCGCCAAGAGATGTTTTGGCGGTTTATTTAATTTTGAGGTTGAACAAGAAATTACTACAGCTCCAATTGTAATTGCTTTAGATAATCACGTAGTTGTTCACCGATTTCTGGATGTTTTAGCCCATAGCCGATGGTTGCTTCTAGGTAGCCTAATTTAGAACCACAATCATAGCGTTTGCCATCAATAATATGCGCAAAAATAGCTTCATAATGAAGTACTTCTGAAATTGCATCGGTTAATTGGATTTCACCGCCAACACCACGTGGTGTATTCCGCAATTCATTAAAAATGCGTGGGGTTAATATGTAACGACCAACGGCAGCTAAATTTGACGGAGCATTTTCTTGCGAGGGTTTTTCAACAATTGCTTCAATTTTTTTAAACTTAAGTGATTTATCCGCAAGTTTGACGATACCATAAGATGAAACATCTTCAGGATTAACCTCGTTCACACCTAAAACCGATGATCCAGTTTGATTATAAACTTCAACCATTTGTGCCAGTGCACCTGGTTTAGCATCAATCAATTCATCCGCTAAAATAACCGCAAAAGCTTCATTACCAACTACCGAGCTGGCCGTAAGTACCGCATGTCCGAGTCCTAATGCCTCAGCTTGGCGAATATAAATACAATTTACATTACTCGGTAAAATATTCTGAACTATTTCAAGTAATTTAGTTTTATGCTTTAATTCCAGCTCAGTTTCTAATTCGTAGGCTTTATCAAAGTGATCTTCAATCGAACGCTTATTACGTCCAGTTATGAAGATTAATTCGGTAATACCAGCATCGATTGCTTCTTCGACGGCATATTGAATTAAAGGCTTATCAACAATTGGCAGCATTTCTTTGGGAGAGGCTTTGGTAGCTGGTAAAAATCGCGTTCCCATTCCTGCGACGGGGAACACTGCCTTGGTTATTTTAGCGGACATATTATTTACCTGCAAAGAAATAATATTCCAGTTGCTGGCGTAAGTATTTGCGTGCTGAATCTTCAGATAAATTTAAGCGATTTTCATTAATAATCATCGTTTGCTGTTTTATCCAACCTTGCCAAGCTTCTTTAGAAACATTCTCAAGGATTTTTTGACCTAATTCACCAGGTAATGGCGCAAAGCCTAGTGCTTCGGCTTCAATTCCAAGTTTAATGCAATTTACCATTTTAGTCATTGTTATGTACTCCTAAACTTTTTTAAAGATAACTGTTGAATTAGTGCCACCGAAACCAAATGAATTTGACATGGCAAACTCTAAGGCTTTTGGTTTAGCTACATTGGCGGTGTAATCTAAATCACACTCAGGGTCTTGATCAACTAGATTAATGGTCGGTGGGATAATGCTATCTTTAATTGCCATAATGCTAAACACGGCTTCAATAGCGCTAGCTGCACCAAGCAAGTGTCCTGTCATTGATTTCGTTGAACTCACCGATAAATTATATGCATGATCACCAAAGACTTGTTTAACCGCATTGGTTTCATTAATATCACCCACAGGTGTCGAGGTTCCATGCGCATTAATGTAACCCACTTGGTCAGGATTAATTGCCGCATTTTTTAAGGCCATTTTCATGCTGCGCGCTGGACCATCAACCGTTGGTGATGTAATATGGTAAGCATCTGAAGTCGCACCAAATCCAACTACTTCTGCATAAATCTTAGCACCGCGTTTTACGGCGTGTTCATATTCTTCTAAAACTAATACCGCTGAACCTTCGCCCATCACAAACCCATCGCGCCCTTTATCCCATGGACGCGAAGCTGCTTTAGGATCATCGTTGCGGGTTGATAAGGCTTTAAGTGAGTTAAATCCAGCAACACCAGTACCGCAAATACTGCTTTCAGCACCACCAGCAAGCATTACGTCACAATCGCCATATTCAATATAACGTGCAGCGTCACCGATGCAGTGATTGCTGCTTGCACAGGCACTAACAATACCATAACTAACACCTTTATAGCCATACAATATAGATAATTGTCCAGCAATCATATTGCCAAGAGCACCTGGGATAAAGAATGGACCAATTTTACGTGGACCTTTGTCTTTAAGGATTAAGGTGTGGTTTTCAATCGTTGGTAATCCACCGATGCCTGAACCAATAATTAGCCCAACGCGCTCTTTATCTAAATTAGCTAAATCCTCAAGTCCTGCATCGCGCACGGCTTGTACACCAGCAACAACGCCCATTTGAATAAAGCGGTCGGTGCGGCGTGCTTCTTTGGCATCAAAAAAACCATCGGTACTAAAATTCTTAACTTCCCCAGCGAATTTAGTTGCAAAATTAGTGGTATCAAAATGCGTAATTAAATCAATTCCGCTAACCCCATTGATAATGTTATTCCATGAGCTAGTTAAATCATTTCCAACTGGAGAAACAATCCCTAGTCCGGTTACTACAACTCTGCGTTTAGTCATCTAAAAACTCCTATCTATTAAATATTGGTGTTTAAGTGTTCATATAAATATAACCATGTATCAATCACGGTGTCTGGATTAAGAGAAATTGTTTCAATTCCCTCATCAATAAGCCATTTTGCAAAATCAGGATGATCGGATGGACCTTGTCCGCAAATGCCGATATATTTACCTTGTTCGCGGCAGGCACTGATAGCTAAATGTAACATGGCTTTAACTGCTTCATTGCGTTCATCAAAAGAGGCTGCAATCGCACCATTTGAATCGCGATCAATACCTAGCGTTAGTTGGGTCATATCGTTGGAGCCAATTGAGAATCCATCAAAGTATTCTAAAAATTTATCGGCTAAAATTGCATTGGATGGAATTTCACACATCATGTAAATATTGAGACCATCAACGCCGCGCACGAGTCCATTATCAGCTAGCAGTTTAATTACTTCTTTAGCTTCAGCTGTGGTGCGCACAAACGGGATCATAATAGTTACATTATCTAAGTCCATTGATTTGCGAACTTTGTTAATTGCCATACACTCTAAATCAAAGCAGTCACGGAAACTTGGCGCAATATAGCGTGCTGCTCCTCTAAAGCCCATCATTGGATTTTCTTCAACTGGTTCATATAGTTTGCCACCAATTAAATTTGAATATTCATTTGATTTGAAATCCGATAGACGCACAATTACTTTTTTAGGGTAGAACGCAGCTGCAATTGTTGCAATTCCCTCGGCTAATTTATCCACATAATATTCAACAGGACTTGGGTAACAAGCAATCTTATCGGCAATAGTACCTTTTAGTGGTTCAGGTAAATTGTCGAAGTCTAACAACGCCTTAGGGTGAATGCCAATTTGGCGATTAATAATGAATTCTAAACGAGCTAAACCTACCCCAAAATTTGGTATGCTTGAGAAAGTGAAGGCTAATTCTGGATTCCCAACATTCATCATAATTTCAACAGGCAGTTCAGGCATATTAACCACGTCTAATTCTAAGACTTCAATTTCAAGATGACCATTATAAACATGACCTGTATCACCTTCACAGCAAGAAACGGTGACCGCTTGACCTTCTTGAAGAACTTCGGTTGCATCTTCACAGCCAACAATGGCAGGAATACCTAATTCGCGAGCAATAATTGCTGCATGGCAGGTTCTACCGCCACGATTGGTCACAATTGCCGCGGCACGTTTCATCACGGGTTCCCAATCTGGATCGGTCATATCGGTAACCAGAATATCACCAGCTTTAACTGAGTGCATTTCGCTATGGTCTTTAACTAATCTAACAACACCTTTGGCGGCTTTTTGACCAACGGCACGGCCATCGACCAATACACTGCCGCGCTCACGTAAATGATAGCGTGTTTGGCGTCCATGTTGATTTTCTTGCGATTTTACGGTTTCTGGGCGTGCTTGTAAAATATAAATTTTGCCATCTAAACCATCTTTACCCCATTCAATATCCATTGGGCGTTGATAATGTTCTTCAATAATTACCGCAAATTTACCTAATTCCAGCGCATCCGCATCGCTAATTGAGAAAACATTGCGTTCGTGAGTTGGTACGCCAATTGTATGTACCGATTTACCTGGTACATTTGCATTGGTGAATTCCATTTTCATGGCTTTACTACCGATGTTTTTACGAATGATAGCGTATTTATTTTTAACTAAATTAGGTTTATACACATAAAATTCATCTGGGTTAACCATGCCTTGTACAACACATTCGCCCAAACCATAGCTGGAGGTGATAAAGACAACTTTATCAAAACCAGATTCGGTATCAACGGTAAACATCACGCCTGAGCTGGCTGTGTCAGAGCGTACCATTTTTTGAATACCAGCAGATAGGTAAATTAAAGAGTGATCAAAACCCTTGTGTACACGATATGCAATCGCGCGATCGTTATACAATGACGCAAAAACTTGTTTAACCGCAGATTTAACATTCTCAATTCCACGTATATTTAAGTAACTATCTTGTTGTCCAGCAAAAGAAGCATCGGGCAAATCTTCGGCGGTTGCTGATGAGCGTACTGCAACTGAAATTTCTTCACCATAACGTTGGATCATGTCATCATAAGCTTGTTCAAGATCTCGTTCAAAATCTTCTGGGAATGGAGCTTCCATAATCCAGGCTTGAATTTGTTTGCCTGCTTTGGCTAGTTCAATTACATTATCAACATCTAAATTATCTAATAAAGCGTCAATTTTTTGCTTAAGATTATTTACTTCTAGAAAGTGTTTATAAGCTGGTGCCGTGGTTGCAAAGCCACCAGGAACGCGAATGCCTTTTTGGTCTAGTTGTGAAATCATTTCACCTAATGACGCGTTTTTACCGCCAACATCACCAACATCCGTCATACGTAAGTGCTCAAACCAGATGACATTTTTCATATATAACTCCAAAGAAATAAAATGAATTTATGAGTGTTAAAAATTTGTAATTAAAGCATTGAGTTAGTTATCTCAGGCTTAATGTAAATTATTATAAAATTTATAAAGTATCTGATTTTATCATAAAGTGTTAGCTTTTATTTGGCTAGTTAGCCATAAAACGAGCAAAATTTAGTCAAAAATTATGAATTTATTGATTTTAGAGCCCACAGAGTTCCTTTTCTTGTGCAATAATTTTTAGGGTTGCTCATCATCAATTATGTAAGTGAGTAAGCTTTTTGCTCTTAATGGCAAACTTAAGTAAAACTGGAGTCAAAATAGTTATCATTACCAGTGCCATAATTATTGCCGAGAGCATGTCATTGGACAGTAATCCGAGTTGTTGTCCTGTAATGGCAAAAATTAGCCCTGCTTCACCAATTGGGGTCATTCCTAAACCAATTACCAACATATTTAGGCGTTTAGCATCTGCAAAGCCACTAATAATTCTGCCGCATAAACTTACACCGATAATCAAAGCTGCAAAACTTAAGATGCGTAAATTGAACAGATCTTGAATTTTAAAAATTAAACCGATGTAAGTGAAAAATATTGGAACAAAAATATTAGAGAGTGGTTTAATCAGCTCATCTAAAGATTTTAGTTGATAGGTATTTACCGTTTTAATAATCTGTAATCGTGCGGCTTCATCATGAGTTTTTTGTGCAATTTGTTTAAAATCACGTAAAAATTTGGCTTGGGAGAAATTTTGAAAATCTTTGGGCTTGATGATAATTCCCGCAATAAATGCTCCAATCACAGGGGCTAAGCCAAGTTGACTGGCTAACCAAGTGTAAAAAGTACACAGCATAAATAAGATACCAATTTTCATGCTAATTCCAGCATGGATTTTAATCGATAACTTGGTGAGCTGCGGAGTTAAGCGTGAGCCTATTCCAACCGAAATTAGGAAAAAAAGTGCAGTTTTAATACTGGCCAAAACTAGCTCGTTAACACTAAAAATGCCCGTAATCATTAGGCCAGATAGCACAGCAAAACATAAAATACTAATTACTTCATCAATTAAAGATGCACCCAGCACGGTTTGAACTTCTGCGCTATTGAGAATCTTTAGATCTTTAAAGACTTTGCCAGAAATTCCCGTTGCGGTTGCGGCACAAATTAAACCAATTAAAATCCAAGAGCTGCTAGTTGCAGTTGGATACATGAATTGACTAATTAAATATCCACCTGCAAAAGTTAAAATCGTGCCATAGAGTGCAATTTTTATTCCTGAACCTAATTTGGTCGCAATGTCTTCAAGTTGAGTTTCTAAACCAATTTCAAACATTAAAATCATCGCGCCAATTTGAGCCAAAAATTGAATAATTTCATTCTGTTCCATGCCAACAAAGGTGTTAATGCCAAAATAATGTAGATTGCCTAAAATCACACCTGCCAAAATTTCCGAGGTTACCAAGGGTAAACCAATTTTTTTGACAATCGCCAAACTACGTGACATGAAAATTGACAGTGCTAACCACAGATAAATCGCTGGCGTAAAATCATGCATTTCATTGCTGGCGAGGGCATAACTTGACCCAATTAACAGTAAACTAAGCCAGATTATCCAGTATTGATTGCGTGACATCTTACTTATCCGTTAAACGCTGCTGAAGTTCATAGAGTAGATCTAAAGCTTGTTTAGCCGTTAATTGATTAGGATCGAGGTCTTTAATTTGAGTGAGTACCATTTCTTCAGTTGGATCAAGGTATAGCGTCTCTTCTGGCGGTTCGTTTGCAACTAGACTAAATAAATCTGGTTGGGGTTGTTTGTGGCTGTTTTCTTCAAGGTGAGCTAAATATTTTTTTGCAATATTCAATACCGATTTAGGAACGCCAGCTAACGCGGCAACTTGAATTCCATAACTTTTAGCGGCCGCACCAGCTTCGACATGATGCATAAAGATAATTTGATCTTTATGTTCAACTGCACTCAAATGGACATTATTGACTTGTTGGTAAGTGTCAGCTAAGGTGGTTAATTCAAAGTAATGGGTGGCAAATAGGGTATATGAGCCACTTTTCTCAATTAAATAACGAGCAATGGCATAAGCTAGCGCCAGTCCATCAAAAGTTGAAGTACCACGCCCAACTTCATCAATGATAATTAATGAGTTCGCAGTCGCGTTATTTAATATATTGGCGGTTTCGGACATTTCAATCATGAAGGTTGATTTACCAGCGGCTAAATCATCGGATGCACCAATACGGGTAAAAATGTGATCAATATCGCCGATGGCTGCGCTTTTGGCTGGTACAAAAGAACCACAGTAGGCTAATAGGACGATAATTGCATTCTGGCGCATATAGGTTGATTTACCACCCATGTTTGGTCCCGTGATTAATGAAAAATCATGTTCTAAATTTAGCTTTAAATCGTTGGCAATGAATTGGTCAATTTGCTGCTCAACAACTGGATGGCGCCCATGTTCAATTCTAATTTGCCGCTCCATACTTAACTGTGGTCGGCAATAATTTTTCTCAAGAGCGATTTTGGCAAAGGCATTTAGAACATCGAGTTCCGCAATTGAGCTGGCAACATTTTGTAATTGCGGTAAAAACTTGGCTAAATAATCGAGCAATTCTTCATAAAGTTTCTTTTCAAGTGCAAGCGCTTTATCTTGAGCAGATAAAACCTCATTTTCAAAGCTCTTTAGTTCGGGCGTGGTAAAACGTTCGGCATTTTTTAAGGTTTGCGTGCGGCGATATTCCAGCGGGGTTTTATCTAAGTTCAGTCGTGAAATTTCGATGAAATAGCCGTGCACCCGATTATATTCTATTTTTAGACTGGAAATTCCACTGCGTTCACGCTCTTTTGCTTCCAATTCTAGGATAAATTGGCTACCATTGGTTTGAATATTGCGTAAATAATCTAACTCTGGATTATAACCGAGATTGATGACACCACCTTCGCGTAAGAGTAAACTTGGTTCGGCTTGAATCGCTAACTGGAGTTTACTCGCTATTTCACTGCCAATGGAGCTTAAATTTTGATTAATTGTTGCAATTAAATGGCTAGCTGCATAATTTTCTAAGAAATTTAGTTCGGGTAAAATTAACAGACTATTTCTTAAACCAGCCAAGTCACGTGGGCGTGCCGAACGGAGGGCAATTCGCGAGCTAATTCGTTCGATATCGCCAATTTGGCGTAAAATGTTGGCAATTTGTCCATGAATTGGCTGTAAAGATTCAACTGCCGCATAACGCTGTTCAATTGCATGATGCTGACGCAAGGGGTTATTTAGCCATTGATCAAGTAAACGACTTCCCATTGGGTTAGCACAGTGATCAAAAACGGAAAACAAGGTTGGCGAGCTTTCGCCGCGCATGGTTAAGCTAATTTCTAAATTGCGCCGAGAAATAGCATCTAAAATTAAATTATCAGCTTGGCTATCTAAAATTAAATTATTGATATGAGGTAGTTGGTTATTCTGAGTTTGTTTGGTATAATCGAGTAAGACTCCAGCGCTTGAGATGGCTAATTTATGCTCATTAATGCCAAATCCCTCCAGGTCTTGCACTGCAAAATGTTCGCAGAGTTTACGCTTGCTTAATTCATATTCAAAATGCCAATCAGGAATTATTTTATAAGCCAAATTTGGTCGCTCAAGCTTGAGCTTATCAATTAAGTTGGCTGGTGCAATAATCTCAGCAGGGCGCAGGCGTTCAATTTGGTTGATAACATCATCATTGGCAACTTCAGTTACGCGAAAAATTCCCGCACTGAGCGAAATCCATGCGATACCCACGCGGTGTTTAAGTTGCCACAGTGCCATAATTAAATTATTTTGTTTTTCATCGAGTAAACTATCATCGGTGAGTGTACCTGGCGTAATAATGCGGCTAATTTTACGTTCAACGGGTCCTTTACCTGTTACTTCGCCAACTTGTTCGACAATTGCGACCGAGCGTCCTTGTTTGACGAGTTTAGTTAAATATTGCTCGGCGGCATGGTAGGGCACACCCGCCATTTTAATTGGACTACCTGCCGAACTACCTCGTTGGGTGAGCGTGATCCCGAGTAAGCGTGCGCCTAATTCAGCATCTTCAAAGAACATCTCATAAAAATCACCCATGCGATAAAATAGCAACATGTCAGGATGTTCCGCTTTGATGCGCAAATATTGTTGCATCATTGGGGTATGCGCATTTAAATCTTGACTAGTTTTATTCGCAATTGAGCTAGGCATCGTGTGCTTCTCCGAGATAGGTTTAAATTAAATGTGGGAATTATTGAGCTTATAAATTTTAAGAGGTGTAGCCAATAAAGTACTACACCTCAAGAATTCATCCAGTAAATAAACTAAGACTAGCTTAGTGACTTTGAATGATTTTCAAGATCGGGCTAATTAATTTAGGATTTGCCGCAATAATATTGCCGCTGTCCAACATATTTTGCCCACCCTCAAAATCACAAATTAGTCCACCAGCTTCTTTGACCATTAAATATCCAGCCGCAATATCCCAAGGTTTTAGGTTAAATTCCCAAAAACCATCGACCATACCCGCTGCGACATAAGCCAAATCCAGTGCAGCAGAACCAGCGCGGCGTTGACCTGCGGTTGACTCTAACATTTCACGGAAAATTTTCATATAACGATCAAGTAAACTCATGTCATAAGTTGGAAAACCTGTTGCCAGTAAACTATCGGCCAAATTTGCCATCCGTGATACGCGAATCCGCGCGCCATTTAATTGGGCACCTTTGCCAGTTTCGGCGGTGAAAATATCGTTACGGTTGGGGTCATAAATTGCGCCGTGAGTAATTTTATCTTCTTGCTTAACTGCAATTGAAATGCAATACTGTGGGTGACCGTGAATGTAATTGGTGGTTCCATCAATTGGATCAATAATCCAAGTGGTGTCAGAATTATTATCAATACTACCGTCTTCTTCACTCATAATATTATGGTTAGGAAAGGCTTTAAGGATAGTTTGGATAATTATTTGTTCAGCTTTTTTATCAACTTCAGTAACAAAGTCATTATGACCTTTGCGGTCGACTTTAATGCGCTCAAGATTGCGGCTGTCTTGTTGAATAATGCTTCCGGCGTTATAAGCGGCTTGCACGGCAATGTTTAGTATCGCTGACATAATTAATCCTCATGAAATATGCATATTTAGGCGCTATTATACCTGAGTTAGACTATCGGCTTGTGGCTTAATTCTGAGTTCTTAATTCGCAGTTGTTTTTTTATGAATAATTTATACTGGAATACTTAAAAATTTAGTTGTTATTCACGGTGTTATATTAAACTTATGTACTTTGTAATTACTAAGGATGGTGAAATGAGCAGATGGATAGAAAATCTTGAATTAGATGGGGAATATAGCTAATTATGCCGAATAATGATTTTCATCTGCGTAGTCAGCGCTTAAGGTTTGGAATATGGCGTCATGATTTGCTTGAATTGGCTGAGCGGTTATGGCTTAATCCTGAAGTTAGCCGCTTCATAGCGGCGAGCGGTAAATTTAGTCAGGTTGAAGTGAAAGCACGATTGCAGCAAGAGATTGATAATCAAGTCAATTTCAAGCTTCAATATTGGCCATTATTCGATTTAGAAAATCACTTTATTGGTTGTTGTGGCTTGCGCCCACGTGATTCTGAGTTACAAGTTTATGAAATTGGTGTGCACTTACTCCCTGAGTATTGGGGTAAAAATTATGCCTATGAGGCATTGGAGACCGTAATTGAATTTAGTCGCCAGCAAAAATATTCTAAATTATTTGCAGGGCATAACCCAGCCAATCAAGCCTCACAACAAATGCTGTTAAAATTAAACTTTGTATGGGTAAAAAATGAGTTTTATGAGCCAACTGGTTTAGAGCATCCCTCATACGAGTTGATTTTAGGATAGCTTAGCTTTAGAAAGTTTATTTATGCGCTCTGGTTATGTTGATGCATTGATTTATGTGCTGCTTTCTTCGGTGGCATTTGTGTTTTTAAATAATTTAATTGCAGATGTCAACCCGCTTATGGCGCTATTAGTGATGAGTAGTGTGGCTTTAGTGGTGTTTAATTTGCTGAGTTTTAAGCGAATTAAACTTACTTATACGGTATGTTGGCAGCATAAATCTATTTCTTTTTGGATGAGTATTGGTTTGGCGCTGGATTGGGTGTGCATGGTGTATGCCAGTTATGTCGCAGATCCATTTATTGCCATGGCGGCATTATTTATCAGTTTAGCCATCATTGGATTTATACGGCTAACTATATTACAAAAAAGTCATAAGCGATTGATTAGTCTGATGTTGTTAATAGTTAGTCTGATTTTACTGGAACTATTTTATGTTGTGCCAGTTGGGCATTCAACCAGTTTAGGAATTTTACTCGGTGTGCTGGCAGGCGGAGCTTTTTATCTGTATATTCTTAATTCGGCTAAATTAGCTAGCTTAGGCAATTTGAATTCATTACAAGTTTTAGCGACGCGGTTTTGGTTCTTATGGGGCATTGCGCTGATTATGGTACCAAAGCTTCATCTGTGGGCAAATATGCTGACTCATTTAGGCGCGTTAATTTTAATTAGCTTTGCTTCATTAATTGTGCCAATTTATTTTAATCAACGTGCGATTCAAAAACTAGGTGCTGAATTAATCTCCGTATTTATTGGTTTAGTGCCGCCAGTCACCTTTGTGTGTTATGTTATTTACAGCCATGAGTTTCATTGGTTAAATGGTGTGGTTTGTCTAATTATTACCGTTGCGTTATTATTGCCGACAATTTGTAAATCACGAACGAGCTAAGGATAGTGAGTTTATTGTGGTGAATAGAATAGGTAAGTTTTTGTGATCGAGTTGAGTAATTACGTCAGCTTAAATAAGTCACAAACCAGTTAATTTAGTGCAAAGTATAGTTTGCATTTTTTAGGTTTAAATTTTCAAGAGAATTAACTCATAACAAAACATGTTAAAATGCCGTCCTTAGAATAAAATTATTTAGTAGAGAAGTTAGTCCCATGACCGCCAGCGATACCACTATTAGTGCCTTAAAAACACCGCCATATTCTTTGGAAGCCGAGCAATATTTGCTTGGAGGTGTGTTACTAGAAGAAAATTCCTATGATTATATAGCGGGAGTTTTATTTCCGAAGCATTTTTATCGTAAAGAACATCAAATTATTTATGAACATGTGGTTAAACTGCGCATGGAAAATAAAAACGTTGATGCGATTACAGTTGCTGAATCTTTAAAACAAAACAATCAATTAGATTATGTCGGTGGCGTAGATTATTTGCACAATTTGGTTGAGTCAACTGCTAGTTCAACTAATATTGCGAGTTATGCCGAAATTATTCGCGAGCGTTTTATTTTGCGTGAACTAATTAGCGCCAGTAATGCGATTGCCGATAATGCTTATGCACCACAAGGACGGAACATTGATCAATTATTAGATGAGTCTGAGCAAAAGATCTTTAACATTAAGGATTTAAATTCAAGTAACAAGCAGTTTGCCGAATTCAAGAATTTATTGGACGAAGTTATTGCAAAAATGATGGAAGCGGCACAGCGCGAAGATAAAGATGGCGTAACTGGTGTGGCGACGCATTATACCGAGTTAGATAGTTATACTTCTGGCTTGCAACGTGGGGAGTTAATTATTATTGCTGGGCGTCCAGGGATGGGGAAAACTTCTTTTGCCCTAAATATTGCCGAAAATATTGCGCTAAAGAATAAAATGCCTGTCGCGATTTTTTCACTGGAAATGCCAGGAGTACAGCTTGTACAACGGATGTTAAGTTCTTGTGCGCGCGTGGATCAAAGCGTCATGAAACGTGGTGATGTTACTCATGATGACATGGATAAAATTTTTGTGGCAATGAACGAATTAAAAACAGCGCCAATTCATATTGCGGATGCCTCGGGAATAAATGTAATTGATTTGCGCGCCCGTGCACGCCGTCTATGTGATCGTGTGGGTAAGCTTGGCGTGATTGTGATTGATTATGTGCAGATTATGCCAGGTATTCATAGCGGATCAAATTCTAATCGGGCGCAGGAAATTGCTGAAATTTCACGTTCACTCAAGACCTTAGCATTAGAGCTGGATGTGCCGATTATTTTATTATCACAGTTAAATCGTGAGGTGGAAAGTCGTACCGATAAGCGTCCAAATATTTCTGATTTGCGTGAGTCAGGTGCTTTGGAGCAAGATGCGGATATTATTTTGTTGCTTTATCGCGATGATTATTATAACCGTGAAGACAGTAAAGAAAAAGGTTTGGCAGAGGTCAATATTGCCAAAAATCGGAGTGGTTCAACTGGTACGATTAAATTAGCGTTCTTGAATCAATATACCCGTTTTGAGAATTTGGCGTATCAATGGGAAAATGAATATTAATGGCAAGTAAACGGCAAGAGCAAGCTCGGCAAATTTTCAGTATATTACGCGCGGCTAATCCCGAACCAACTACCGAATTAAATTATAGCAATGGTTTTGAACTCTTAACGGCAGTAATTTTATCTGCGCAAGCAACCGATGTTGGGGTGAATAAAGCTACCGCTAAATTATTTCCAATTGCGAATACTGCGCAACAAATAGTTAATTTAGGCATTGAGGGTTTAATTCCATACATCAAAACAATTGGACTCTATCAAACTAAAGCTAAAAACGTTAGTGCGATGGCACAGATTTTGCTGGATAAATATAATGGTGAAGTGCCAGCTACGCGTGAAGAGCTGGAGGCGTTACCAGGAGTAGGGCGTAAAACCGCGAATGTCGTTTTAAACACACTCTATCGCCAACCAACCATGGCAGTGGATACGCATATTTTTCGTATGGGTAATCGTCTGGGAATTGCTAGAGGCAAAACCGTGCTTGAAGTTGAGCAAAAATTATTGAAAAATATTCCCGCTGAATTCATGCTTGATGCACACCATTGGCTGATTTTACATGGGCGTTATGTGTGTAAAGCCCGTAAGCCAGATTGTGAAAATTGTTCAATTGGTGCGTATTGTGATTATGTGCATTTAGGAAAAATAGATGACTAAATTTCATTGTTTACGCTTATTACCCACGCAAGATTTAAAGCTAGAATTAGAGCAGTTTATGCAAGCCAAAAAAATTAAAGCTGCGGCAATTGTAACTTGTGTCGGTAGTTTGGCTAAATTACACTTGCGCCTAGCCAGTGCCAAAGATTTTCTGGTACGCACCGAATTATTTGAAATAGTCTCATTGGTTGGAACTTTATCCTGTCATGGTTTGCATCTCCATTTAAGTGCTGCAGATACTTATGGTAGGGTAGTCGGTGGGCATTTAATGGTTGATAATTTAATTCATACCACCGCTGAAATAGTGTTAATTGAATTAAGTGACTATGAATTTACTCGCGAATTTGAAGCGCAAACTGGATATAAAGAATTACAGATTAAAGAGCTAAGTCTCTAAAATTACGCAGTATCTTAGGTGTGATTTATCGTTAATTGGTATGAGAGTTTAGCTTTAACCGACTATAAAAGTTGACGCAATACAGCAGCGACATCATCTGGAGTAGCTGCATAATAATCCGCACTAATCTCGGGCATTAACGTGCCAACCTTTAATTTTTTGATCTCTGGAACAGCATTAATTAAAGGTAAGTCGTTAAAATCATTAAAGATGAATAATGCATGACTCGCATCAATGTTTAGGCGTTCGAGTAGTAGATTACATCCCGAGCCTTTATTGATTTGCGCTGTAGTAATGTCGATATTATTTCCCGTACTGTGATAATTTAATCCCACTAATTCAAACTCCTGATTTCTGTAAAGTGACACTTTTCCAGGGTTTAAATTATACGCCATCGCTTTAAATTCCTCAAAATTAAAGGTGTAATTACTGGCTGGAAGATTGAATTTATCAATGACATCATTATGCCGATACCACGCATTGCCATGTAATAATGGCGAGCAAAAATACATATAGTCAATTGCGCTCAGGTCTATAATAGAAAAAAGATGCTGTAATTCTGTCTCTTGGATACCAAATTCATTAAGTAATGTACCGTCTAATTGAACAATCCGTGCGCCACCCTCAATGATATGCAGCGAATCGTCTGGCAAGAGTCCCTTAAATGGTGCGCGGATAAAATTTGGATAGCTACGCCCAGTTGCAATGATCCAATTTATGTGTGGATGTTGCTGAATTATCGCGCGGAGTTCGGTTGGTAAAATATTTTTTTCGGCTAAAGTTGAGCCATCTAGATCCATAAAGACGGTAGTTATTTTGCTCATATGAATTATTTCTAAATAAAGTTAGATGCAATTTGCGTAATTTTATCACCAATAAATAGATTATTTAGTCTTTAAGGTGATTAATTAGGCGAATGTTTGCGAAATTATTCTTTCTTATGTCATTCTAATAATTTGTATTTATTGGTATGAATAATAGCATATTTATGATTGATACGTCGGTTGTAAATTATGGTAAAATTTATTTTGTAGGGTAAATCTTAATTAATTACAATGTGTTAATCGGTGGTTTTATCTTGGTTGTAGTTGTTGTTGATAATATTGATTTAAAACTCTACGGAGAGTAAGTAGTGTGGTTTCTGCTAAATAAGTATAATCACTTAATAAGTGTAAATAATTATTAGGCTGATCAATTAGAATTAATTGATTTACAGCTTGATTACGTGGCTTTATTTATGATACAATACAGGTATTATGTGTCTCGTAATAAATTTTTCGGAGCCTCACCGAAACAAATTTTTACAACTATAACTTAAGGATAAAACTAAATGGCTAATACAGCTCAAGCAAGAAAACGTGCTCGTCAATCAATTGACCGTCGTAACCGCAATTTCGCATTACGTACGGAATTTCGTACTGCAATTAAAAAAGTTTTAAAAGCCATCTTAGCTGGTAATAAAGACAATGCTAAAGTAGAATTTGTTTCGGCTCAATCTACTATTGACAAAATTGCGCGCAAAGGTATTTTTCATAAAAATAAAGCTGCTCGTCATAAAAGTCGTTTATCTGCTAAAATTAAAGCTATGGCTTAATCTAGCACTAAATCTGAAAAACTCTTGGCTGGTCCAAGGGTTTTTTGTTGCCTAATTAAAACGATTGGTTTTTATGATTACATTTAATTAACTAACTTTAAGAAAGATTTTTAACATGGCGTGGATTTATTTATTACTGGCTGGCGTTTGTGAAATTGGTTGGCCGATTGGTCTTAAAATGGCGAATGGAAAACACCCAATATTGTGGACTATTTTCGCAATTATTGCAATGGCAATAAGCGGTTACATGCTCTATCAAGCTCAGAAAACGATTCCAATGGGAACGGCTTATGCTATTTGGACTGGAATTGGTGCAGTTGGCGCATTTACAGTTGGAATTTTATTTTTCAAAGACAGCGCTTCGTTATTTCGTTTTCTGTCGGTGTTTTTTATCGTGGTAGGAATTGTTGGTCTGAAATTATCTGCGCACTAGATTTGGCTTATTGGAGAAAACGCCTTTGGCAGAGAGGGCTCATCATGACTAAATAAAAATCTCTAGATTTGAAATTAATTTCGTATATAAACTCCATTATTAGTACCAAATCCTTCTCCACCATAAACGTAAATAGATAAATCTTCATTATTAATTATGGTAGTCTCATCATTATATTCAGTAATCTTTATCTCTAAGTGATGGTATGTTGATATGAGGTTGCTAATAACTTCACTCATTGCGCGGTCTATGTAGAAACGTTGCAGATTCATTTGGTTTTTAGTAATATTATCACTATAAAGTTTTACAAATACTATTTGTGTTGTGTCTTGTGGTATATAGTTTTCTACGAAGTTATCTGCATAAATTCCTGCACGAAAATTTGATGTGTATTGCTTATGTTACTCTGGTATTATTAGTATTTGCATAAATTTTCTCCAAAACGCAATTGTAGCATTATTCTATAAATAGAGCATCATGCAGAGCATTAAAAACCCCACGAATTTTGTGGGGCTGTATTTAATGTTGGTGTTTGTGGTTATTTGATTTATGTTTACCTGTTGGAACGAATAACGCAATTAAACCAATGATTGCGATTATTAAGCTAATCCACATAACTGTATCCATGCTATTCTCCTTTTTCTTCCAATGCCTTAAGATTCAACTTAAAAGCGAGTATTTGTAAACCTCCAAAGTACCACAGTATAGTTAATACTGAGCGGATACTTGGCGTACCAATACTAAAAAATGCCATCATTCCACTAGCTCCCCATGATAGAGTTTTAATAGTGTCTGAGAGCCACTTATAAATTTCATAGCGTTTATTTACCATAATATTAGTATTGTATCCTAACGTGGCTCTTTCTGTCAAATCATCATTAAAATAGTAAAATTAATGTTAAAATTGAGTTTCCATATGTTATTTAATTTTTAAAGGGAACTGAAACCATGGCAAGAACATTAGATGATTTAATTAAAGAAGCTTTTAGTAACGTAGAGGCTGTTCATTGGGTTATTGCAAATACTAATGAAGCCCCTAAAGGTTTAGACATACTTGGTAGGTTGGGTACAGCTTTAAACTTACTAAAAACAGCATCAAATATCTTAGATAGGGATAAATCGCTCGATGTTGATATTTTAGAGAGTGATGAAGAGTGTAAATGGTAAAAACATTTGATCTAAGGTCCAAAACATTAAATTGGGTTCATTCATTATTTATTATTAAATTCTTTTATTAAAAAACTTAATAATAAATGCTTTAATTTGTGACCAAGCTAGTCGGCTTGAGTAGGTTTTAGTCGGTTATTTAAGATTTGTAAAAACACTCTAAATTATACAATACATGTAATAGCAGTGGTTTGAGCTATGTTATAATAATCACTTATCTTTCGGGGCAGGGTGAAATTCCCTACCGGCGGTGATGAGGTCTTGCCTCTTAGTCCGTGACCCGGTGCAGTTGAATAAATTGTAGCGGTGGATCTGGTGTAATTCCAGAGCCGACAGTATAGTCTGGATGGGAGAAAGATTGAGTCAATTCATAAGTATTTGTAATTATATGTGAAATATTATTAATGCCTTCAACGCTCTTTTATATAGACTAAAATAACATATTTATTAAGTGATTAGGGTGTTAGCTGGTTATGATGTAGCCAAGCAAATTTCATTAAAGATAATCTCAAACTTATTAATCAAAATCTCATTATTTCAATATCTGCTTGAGTTACCTAATTAAATGGGTAAAGTTCAAATATTGATCTAAGCGGCTCAAATCTATTTTCTTCATCAACTCCCAGAACTGTATTACATGGGAAATCAATGTTTACACACGAATATTATATGCAACAAGTGCTGAATTTAGCCCGTTTAACGGAAGTTCAGACACGACCCAACCCTCGAGTTGGCGCAATCATTGTTAACAATCATCAAATTGTTGGAATTGGCACGCATTTATTTGCGGGAAGTTCGCATGCTGAAGTATTTGCTTTGCAGCAAGCCAATGAACACGCGCGTGGTGCTACTTTATATGTTAATTTGGAGCCGTGTGCACATTATGGCAGCACGCCACCATGCGCTAATGCGGTAGTTGCCGCAGGAATTAGCCGCGTGTTTGTGGCAAATTTAGACCCCAATCCGCTGGTTGCGGGTAAGGGTGTTGCCATTTTACGTGCAGCTGGGATTGAGGTAATCGTTGGTTTATGCGCGGATGAAGCAACTGAATTAAATCAAGTTTTTTTACACAATATACAAACTCAAACTCCATTTGTAACGATTAAAGCGGGTTTAAGTTTGGATGGCAAAATTGCGACTAAAGCTAATTTAAGTCAATGGATTACCTCCGCAGAATCTCGTCGTGATGGACATCATTATCGTGTGACGCATGAAGCGATTTTAGTTGGAATCAATACGCTACTGAGTGATGATCCAAGCTTAACCCCACATCTGTTGGAAAATCCAGTTAGAAAGCCGATACGGATTATCCTTGATCGTCAATTACGTACGCCATTAAGCGCTAAAGTTATCGTGGATAATCAAGCGCCAACTTGGATCTGTACTTCAAATCCTGATGCTACACTACATGAAGTGTATCAAGCACAAGGAGTTAAAATTATCTATTTTAATGAATTAAGTATTATGGAATTGTTAAAACGCTTATATCAAGAACAGGTGTTTAGTTTATTGGTCGAGGGTGGTGAGCAAGTTTATAGCAGCTTTTTGGATGCTCGTGCGGTTAATCAACTGGTATGCTATTATAGTCCGCAATTAATTGGTTCAAAACAGGCAAAACATTTATTTGCTGGGATTGGTTTTGTGGATTTACAAAGTAATCTGCAATTCAAAATTAGTGAAACTAAGCAACTTGGCAATGACGTTAAAATTGTTAATCAAATTATTAAGGGTTAAGGCAAATGTTTACTGGTATCATTGAAGAAATTGGCAGCATTCGCCAAATTAAACGTGGTGGTCAAACTTTGGCACTGATGATTAATGCTAAATTAGTTACCGGAGATTTGAAGCTGGGCGATAGTATTGCGGTTAATGGCGTGTGCTTAACTGTAACGCAATTTAGTTCGACTAATTTTACGGTGGATGTGATGCCAATTACCTTTCAATCAACTAATTTAGCCCAATTAAGATCGGGTAGTCAAGTTAATTTAGAACGAGCGCTGGCGGCGAATGGACGTTTCGGTGGGCACATCGTCAGCGGACACGTGGATGGTGTTGCATGTGTGATTGCCAAAAGTAATTTAGAAAATGCGCTAATTCTGAAAGTTAAATTATCAGCTGAGCTTGCTGCACAATGTATTACCAAAGGTTCAATTGCTCTGGATGGAACTAGTTTGACTTTATTTGAAGTCGGTGTTGATTATTTAAGTGTCTCGCTAATTCCACATACGCAGAAAATGTCGTTGTTGGGGCAGAAAAATATCGGTGATCTAATCAATGTTGAATGTGATATTTTGGCAAAACAAATGCGCCAAGCTCTGGAGCAAGCGCAAGCAGCGCAGAGTTCTAGAATTAGCGCCAATTTTTTACAGCAACATGGCTATTTATGAAGGTTATGAATATGTTTAATACTATTGAGGAAGCTTTAGCCGATTTGGCACAAGGTAAATTAATTTTAGTTTGTGATAATGAAGATCGTGAAAATGAAGGTGATTTGTTGGGGATTGCCGAGAAAATTAGTCCCGAGAGTTTGAATTTTATGATTACTCATGGGCGTGGCTTGGTGTGTAGCCCGTTAAGTAGTGATTATGCGAAACGACTTGGCTTAAGTCCGATGGTGATTAATAATCAAGATCGTCACCAAACGGCGTTTACGCAAAGCGTAGATTATAAAACTAATACGACGGGAATTAGCGCTTTTGAGCGTACCGATACATTGCGTGCGTTGGCTAATTTAACCAGTCAAGCGGTGGATTTTCGTGCACCAGGACATATGTTTCCATTAATTGCCAAAGACGGTGGGGTTTTGGAACGCCAAGGTCATACGGAAGCCGCGGTTGATTTAGCGCGTTTAGCTGGCTGCAATCCAGTTGGCGTGATTTGTGAAGTAATTAAAGCCGATGGCACGATGGCACGCTTACCAGATTTAATTGCAATGGCGCAACAATTTGAGCTTAAATTGATCCATATTCAAGATCTAATTACCTATCGTAAGCGACATGAAAAATTAGTTGAGCGAATTGATCAGGCTAAATTACCGACTAAATATGGTAATTTTGATTTATTTGGCTTTAATTCGCTGATTGATAATCAGGAAGTTATTGTATTGGTTAAAGGTAAATTAGTCCCTGAAAGTACACCGTTAGTTAGAATTCACTCGGAATGTTTAACTGGGGATGCCTTTGCTTCCTTGCGCTGTGATTGTGGTGAGCAATTAGCCGCTAGCTTATTACGGCTTGAAGCGGAGGGCGGAATCTTAATTTATCTCCGTCAAGAGGGGCGTGGGATTGGCTTATTAAACAAAATTAAAGCCTATGCTTTACAAGATCAAGGCATGGACACCGTGGAAGCTAATTTGCATTTAGGTTTTCCCGATGATATGCGTGATTATTATTTAGCGGCGCAAGTTTTGCGAGATTTAGGGATTACGCAAATTAAATTATTAAGCAATAATCCGCGTAAATTTCATGGTTTGGAACAATATGGAATTAAAGTTATTGCGCGCCAAGAGTTGATTATTACGGCAAATTTGCAAAATAAAGACTACTTAGATACTAAAGTTAGTAAATTGGGGCATTTATTGAGATAGTGGTTAGAAATATCCACGCAAAGTTAGAGTGGTTAAAAAGGTGCGTAGTTAATTAAGCGTTGTTGCAAAATGACAGAATCGATTATTAGTTAATTTATTTATTGTATTATATTGAAAGGGTTATGATGATTTTTCAAGGAAATTTAGTTGCTCCACAAGGGCGTTTTGTGATTATTGTTAGTCGCTTTAATGAGTTTATCACCAGTAAATTATTGGGCGCAGCGCAAGATGGTTTAGAGCGTCATGGTGTGGCTAAAGAAGATATTGATGTGGCGTGGGTGCCTGGCGCATTTGAAATTCCATTAATTGCGCAAAAACTGGCACAAAGTAATAAATATCAAGCGGTGATTGCCTTGGGTGCGGTTATCCGTGGTTCAACTAGTCACTATGATTATGTTTGTAATGAAGTAGCCAAAGGTGTGGCAAAAGTTCAATTAGATACTGGCGTGCCGGTGATTTTTGGAGTAGTTACTACTGAAAATATTGAACAAGCGATTGAACGTGCGGGTACTAAAGCGGGTAATAAAGGCTACGATGCAGCGATTAGTGCAATTGAAATGGCGAACTTATTGCAAAATTTGGTCTAAATTACTCGTTAGGTATATAGGTTTTCTAGATAGCTAAATGCGTCGAATTTTATAAATCTGTTATAAACAAGATTTATAGGAAATTGGCGTAATTTAGCTATTTTTATGTCAAATGCTTAGATAGATTATCGGTTAAGTAAAAAATTTGATAAAATACCAGTCTGATTATGAATTAATTTGCTCAATTGGAGTATTAATTAATTTTGTGGTAGTAGGTTATTTAATTAAGTTGCTGTTATGTTTGAAAAGATGTGGTTGATGAAGAAAAAAAACTTTATTTTGTCCTTTGGGTGTTTTATCTTAATCAACAATGGAGCTTTTGCGGATAACTTGTTAAATCAAGCCGAGTCGCAAGCAATCGCCAATAAAATTTCTCAGCTCAATAATGCAACGCGAATGATGTGTACGCCACAACTACGCTGTAGCCTGTCATTAACGACCCAGTTTTATTCTAATTTTACCTATCAACCAGTCTGGATACAAAATTCTAAAGTTCGTCCCGAGGTTGAAGAATTTTTAGAGATTTTGCGTAATTCTTATCAAGAGGGCTTAAATCCATTTGATTACCACGTTAAAGAAATTAAAGATTTATTACAGCAAATTAAATTAGCTCAGCAAAATGGACAAGTTGTGCCTGCCAGCGTGCTAGCTAACTTAGATGTTACGCTTAGTGATGCGTACCTGTTATATTCCAAACATCTTGAAGTTGGACGCGTCGATCCAAGTAGTGCTTATCCTGATTGGCAGGTGAGTCGGCGTCAAATTAGTTTATTGGATCAATATACTGTTGCCGTGAAACAGAATAATTTAATTAGTAATTTAAATAAAATCAAACCTAATTTTGCACAATATACGGCTTTAAAGCAAAAGCTGGCTAGTTATCAAAAGATTGCTGAAGCTGGCGGCTGGGAGAGTATTCCAATTGGTAAAGATTTACGCCTATCATCAAGTGGATCGCGGGTTAGACTGTTGCAACAACGACTTGCTTTGACGCAAGATTATAATTTACCTAATGAAGGTGAGCGTGTAATTTTTGATGCCGAGTTAAAGGCTAGCGTGAGTAAATTTCAAGCCGAAAATGGGATTAAAGCCACTGGTGTAGTGGATAAAACCACTTTACAAAGCTTGAATATCTCGGTGGAAGCACGCATTAAGCAAATTCAATTGAATTTAGATCGCCTACGTTGGTTGCCACCTGAACTGGGCAGCAAATATGTCTGGGTAAATATACCGAGTTATTCATTGGCGATTAAAAATAAAGGTAGTAATGATTTAGTTATGCCTGTTATCGTTGGTGGTGGTGGTGAAAATAAAACTTGTATTGTTAATAGTCGGATTACAACTCTTGAACTTAATCCGTATTGGGGGATTCCTAATCGAATTGCGACCAAAGAATATTTAGCCAAAATTCAAAAAGATCCTGAATATTTGAATAAACACAATATTCGCGTATTTAGCACGACTACTAAAAATGAAGTTGATCCAACCTTAATTAATTGGGAAAGTGTTAGCCCAAATAAATTTAATTATTTCTTACGTCAAGACCCAGGTAAAAAAAATGCCTTAGGCAAAGTAAAATTTCTCTTTCCGAATGATTGTGGGATTTATTTGCATGATACCTCGAATCCAAATTTATTTGATCGTAAAGCGCGTAGTTTGAGCCATGGTTGTGTGCGTGTTAGTCAACCGTTAGAGTTGGCGGATTATTTAATTACAAGTAATGCTAACTGGAGCGATGCAAAATTAGAAAGTGCGATTAAATCAGGTGAACACAAATGGCTTAAATTAACCGAGCCATTGCCAATTCACATTGTTTATCAAACTGCGTGGGTAGATGAGAGCGGTAAATTGCAATTTAGAAAAGATATTTACAAGGCTGATAACGTTGATTTCCCTGTGTTTATTCCGAAGAATACCAATGAATAAAATCCAATGAAGATACTCGAATTAGAAGATTTTAACCTTGAGCGTCAAGGCAAAGCGATTATTCGTCATGGGGAACTTGCAATTGCATTGGGTGAGCAAATTTTACTGAGTGGCGCAAGTGGCAGCGGTAAAACTAGTTTAGGGATGGCATTAGCTGGACAGTTATTTGCCAAAGCGCTTAAGTTTCAGTTTAACTTTGTGGTAAACGGGGATTTATTGCCTAAAGTAAGCTTGGTTAGTCAATTTTTCTATTTTAAAGATAAAACAGGCTTAAGCGATTTTTATTATCAGCAACGTTATAATAGTTATGATTCAGAACATGCGGCGACAGTTCGCGAAACTTTAGATTATGTGAGTGATGACCAAAAATTAAATGAATTACTCGGTGTGCTCAATTTAATCGAACGCTTAGATGCACCACTAATTCAGCTTTCCAGCGGTGAGCGTAAAAAATTACAATTGATTTTAGCCTTGCGTATGCCGAGTCAAATTATGATTTTAGATAATCCTTACATTGGCTTAGACGTTAATTCACGCGATAATCTAATTGCGTATTTAACTAAGTTAGCGTGTGCAGGTGTAACCTTTATCATTATTGATGATGATATTCAGATTCCAAGCTTTATTACTCATGTAATTTGGATTGATGTAACACTTGAAATTCAAAAAGTGTGCCGTGAAGATTATGTTTCATTGCCAGTGGTTAACTTAAGTCAAGCGCTTCAAGTTAATAAGCTTGAGTTAGCGCCATTAGTTGATTCATACGCAGAGATTGTCAAGCTTGAGCAAGTTACAATCAAATATGGTGCAAAATTAGCTTTAAATAAGATCGATTGGTTAGTTTTAGCTGGGCAAAAATGGCTCGTATCTGGACAAAATGGTGCTGGCAAATCCACCTTGTTAAGCTTGATCAATGGTGATCATCCACAAGCTTATGCCAATGAAATTTATTTATTCGAGCGTAAACGGGGTAGTGGTGAAAGCATTTGGGAAATCAAACAGAAAATTGGTTTTGTGTCACCTGAATTACATTGGAATTTTGATACGAGTATGACTTGTCTTGAAACCATTTTGTCGGGTTATTTTGATACACCTGGTTTATATCATAAAACTACATCGCAGCAGCAACAAGTGGCGCATGATTGGTTAACGCGCTTAGAATTAAGCGAGTATGCCGCGCAACGTTTTGCGCTAGTATCTAATGGTATTCAACGGATGTTATTATTATTACGAGCCTTGATTAAAAATCCGCCACTGTTTATTTTGGATGAGCCTTGTCAGGGTTTGGATGATAGACAAACGGCTAATTTTGTACGCTTAGTAGATGATTTATTTGCCGATAGTCAGTACACGATTATTTATGTTAGTCATCGCGCGGATCAAATTCCCGCGTGTATTAGCCATCGGTTGTGCTTAGAGCATGGGGAAAGTATTCCATGTGCGGCGTTGGAAAAATAAAGTTTTTTAGTTCGGCGGTGTTAGCCGTTATAAATTTAATTTAAGTTTTTATGGGAAATGAGTATGAAATTTAATTTTGCCAAACGTGCAGATACGCTAAAAGCCTCTGAAATTAGAGAGTTACTAAAGTTAACTGAAAAACCAGAAATAATTTCATTTGCAGGTGGGTTGCCAGCGCCAGAATTATTTCCTATTCGTGAAATAACGGAGATTGTACAGTATATTTTTGAACATGATGGTCAAGCAGCGTTACAATATAGCGCCACTGAAGGTTTTGTTTTACTTCGTGAAATTATTGCAAATAAACGCATGCTGTTGGCTGGAGTTAAGACTACACCAGAGAATATTTTAATTACCGCTGGTTCACAACAGGGCATTGATTTTAGTGCGCGCTTATTTTTGGATGATGGCGATTATGTAATTTGTGAAGATCCGAGTTATTTAGGTGCGATTAATGTTTTTAATACCTATCATGCCAAATATTTGCCGATTCCGATGGATGAGGAAGGTATGATCATGGAAGAGTTAGAAAAAACTTTACAAGCCTATCCGCAAGCCAAATTAATTTATACGATTCCAGATTTTCAGAACCCAACTGGACGAACGATGTCAATTACACGTCGTAAGCGCCTAGCTGAATTAGCCGCACAATATAAAATCGCGGTAATTGAAGATAATCCTTATGGAGAGTTAAATTTTGAAGGTAAACGTTATCCAGCAATTAAGAGTTTTGATACTGAGGGTTGGGTAATTTATTTTGGTTCATTTTCAAAAACATTCTGTCCTGGTTATCGCATTGGCTGGGTTTGTGCCGAAGATCGTGCATTAAATAAATTTGTTATGTTAAAGCAAGTTGCTGATTTGCAATGTAGTAGCGTTGCTCAACGTGAAGTAGCATATTATATGCAACGTTATGATTTGGATGAACATGTGGCGGCAATTATTAAGGTGTATAAAAAACGCCGTGATTTGATGTTAGCTGGTATTGCTAAACATTTTCCAGCTGGTGTGAAATATACGCTTCCAAAAGGTGGTTTATTTACGTGGGTAGAGTTAAAACCTGGAATTGATGCGGCCGAACTATTAATTGAAGCACTAAAAGAGAACGTTGCGTTTGTGCCTGGTGCGCCATTTTTTGCTAATGGCGGCAATCATAATTTCTTACGTTTGAATTACTCAAATATGCCTGAAGAGCGCATCGTTGAGGGAATTGAGCGTTTGGGTAAAGTTTTACACGCTTATTACGATTAATTTGATAATGTATTTTGATAAAGATTCAGGAGCGATGTGTTCCTGAATTTTTATTTATCTATTCGTAACCATGGAGTGATACGTCGCTAAAAGCTCCACACCTGCTCATGGAGAGAATCTAGTTATTAGCCAAGATTATCAAAACCTGGGCTAATAAAGTTATTTGCTAATACAATAAATAGCATATTCTGGTAGCAGACAGGCTACCACCAGAATGAGATTATTGCTGAACACAGTAAAGATACCGGAATTGATCACAACCAGCGGGTTCTGCATTAGCCCATTGATTTGTGGCTAGATCCATACCTCCTGCATCACCATTAGAAACTCCCTCACCCCAATTTTCACAATTTTGGGCAGGAGTAATACCATTAGAAATACCTGTCCACGCTGCTGGAAATGTCCCAATATTAGGCAAAATGCTATTCACTAACGGGTTAAAACCAACCAAATCACCACCTGTAGCAACGGCAATAATAGTTGACTTATCAGTTCGATAATATGTTTTACCTGCTACCGTAGCATTATTTCCAGCCAGCAAGGCTTTATACGTTCCAGCTGGTTTATTAGTATCGGCATTACATTTAGCATCTGCCCCAGTAAAACCATCTAATTTACCATCGTAAGTTAGAGTACTACCAAAGATAACTAACTTTGTAGGTGCCGCAGTAACATTGCCAATCATTGATTCTTGAG
>JACCEA010033095.1_pt1 | contig 71777 bp, 69 predicted proteins | sample 7449851 | NCBI WGS metagenome assembly JACCEA01 (sample SAMN15323453, study PRJNA562643) | freshwater metagenome | isolation source: river surface water | place: USA:Blue River Watershed | collected 2017-08-18 | reverse complement strand
CCAGAGCCAACACCAGAGCCAACACCAGAGCCAACACCAGAGCCAACACCAGAGCCGACACCAGAGCCAACACCAACACCAGAGCCAACACCAACACCAACACCAGAGCCAACACCAACACCAGAGCCAACACCAGAGCCAACACCAACACCAGAGCCAACACCAGAGCCAACACCAGAGCCGACACCAGAACCATCATCAAATGAATCAATTGATGATAGATTAGAGAAAGAATTATTATTACATAATACAATAAAAGAGAGATTAAAAAATGAATTGGAATTAAAGAATATAATTGATGCAAGATTAATTGAAGAACAAAAGTTAGAATCAATGTTATCATTAAGATTAACAGAAGAGAAAGAATTAGAGAAAATATTACATAATAAAATATCAAGTGAAAAAGAGTTAGCAAGAGTTATTGCACAACGTGTAATGGATAAAGAGAAGGCATCTAATTTAGTGAATAAAAAATTAGAAGATGAAAAGAAACTAGCAGAAACAACAACAAAACGTTTACAAGAAGAAAAAGAATTATTAGATATTATAAATAAAAAGTTGGAAGAATCTTCAACATTAGATTCCATTGAAAAAAATAAGAAAGAGATTGAAATGAAAAAGAATGCAGAAAAGACACAAGAAACAATGAAACAAATTGATAATCAACAACATGTATTATCAAGTTTATTAAAAATGAGAAGAAGATAATAAATTTATAAATTTTTTAATAAGAATTTTTTAACATAATGATAATATGTTGTTCGTAATTCATACCAATTAACACGATATTTATTAACAAATTTTCTAATTAAATGATAAATTTCTTTTTCGCCATCATATGTTTTATAGAAATTTACTTTATTTTCAAGATGTTTAAATTCATCATATTTAGCTATCCATTTAATAATTTTATTGATGAAAAATTCAGTAACATCCCTCCTTAATTGTTCATCTTTATTAACACTTTGGTATCTAAATGAATAATTATATACTAATGGGACTATTGGTAATTTTTTAATATCAGATTTTGTATCAGACATTATTATTAATATATTATAGATAATATATTAATATAAATTTAAAATATTATTTCTTCAACTATTTAGAAACATTTTTATTGTTAATATATGCTTTATTTAAATCATTATAAATATCAATAAATAATTTTTCAATTTTAGAAATAGAAATATCAGTTTCATTATAAGAAAAGAAATTTGTTAAATTTTTTTTTATTAAACTTTCAACATCATCATCTATAATAAAATAACCTTGTATTGTTATTAGAACTGTTTTAAAATAATTATTTAACAAAAATAATAATTTATTACTATTTTTTTTTAATATATTAAATTCAATTAATATATAAATAATTATAATATTATATATTATCTTCATTTGATATGATAAATTTGCAACATCATTTTTAATTTTTAATAACATATCATTTATATCATCTATTGAATCAATATTATATAATTTTATATAATCCTGATTAGTCATTATTATTGGTGTTAAATAAATATTTTCATTTGTTATATTATTATTTTTTTTTATTATATCTATATTTTGTTTAATAATTCTTTTCATATAAATAATTTTAGAAAAAATATAAAGAATAAATTTATAATTATTTATATAATGAGTTCTGATAGTGATACTAGTACACAAGATTTAAGTTCGGTTGAATCATCAGATTATGAAAATGATTCGGATTCAGTTGATAACTTAAATTTATTAGGGAAAACATTAAAGAATTATAATATTATTTGTGAATTAGGTAGAGGTGCTTTCTCAATAGTTTGGTTAGCATATGATATAAATACTAAAAAATATTATGCAATAAAAGTACAGAATCCAAAACAATATGGTGCAGGATTAATGGAGATAGATACTGTGAAAAAATTGCCATCAAAATCAGATTATTTTAATAATATTATAGATAATTTTACAGAAAATTATAATAATAAGAAATATTTATGTTCAATATGGAATTTACATGCATCAGATATAGATACAATTATAAGAAAGATTAATAATAGAAATGGATTTAAATTATCTACTGTAAAAAGAATTATGAAACAATTAATTAATGCAATATATATATTACATACCAAATTAAAAATTATTCATTGTGATATTAAAACAGATAATATATTAATTAAAGGGGTTAATGATATTAATAGTTATATTATTAACAAATATAATGAATCAAATTTTGATGAGAAATATTTGAAAGGTAAAGAATATTTTTGGAAAAGTAAAGGTAAAGACTTAAAAGATATAAATCAAATGAAAAAAGACCAGAAAAATAAAATTAGGGGAATAGTTCATGAAGAGATTACAAATAATATATTAAAGGATATAGAAAATATAAATAAATATTCAGTAAATGAAAAATATATTAATAATATAAATGTATGTTTAGCAGATTTTGGTAGCCATTGTACAGAAGATGAAGAATATTATTCTAATTCTTTTGGAACAAGATATTATCAAGCACCAGAAATAATATTATTTGGAGAATGTTCATATCCTATTGATATATGGGCATTAGGATGTACTTTTTATGAATTATTATCGGGAAAATTATTATTTGATCCTATTAAAGATTCTAAATATTCAAGAGATTATTATCATTTATTACTAATAAATGATACATGTGGAAAATTTTCTTCAAAATTTTTAAAAACTACACAATATTATAAAAAATATTTTGATAAAAATTATGAATTAATTGATCATGAAATGAATTATACTAGATTAGATAGAAAATTAAATGAAATTGATAATATTAATGAAACTGAAAGAAATGAAATAAAAAGAATATTAAAAAGAATGTTAGATATTAATCCAAATACAAGAATAAAAATAAATGAATTAATCAAAGAAACTTTATTTTTATAAATAAAAATAAAGTTATATACTATAGAATGTCCAATATGATATAATAGACGTGCGGTATTAATGATACATATTAACTATATACCTAAATATTACACGTCTATCTAATTATATTGTACATTATGCCGTTATCAGCATGTATGCTCCATTCAGCATAATATGGCTGGCGATTAGGTTCTGCGACACTAGAAGATATCGTATACATATCTGACCAGACATTTTTTTGTTCGCCATAAATATTTGAATGCATATTTTTTTGTTTTTCTTCTTTTTTCCAAATATTACCCATAATAACCTCCTTCTTGAGTTTAGGGTTCTTGTAATAGGTGTTCCAATCCCAGTCGCTAGGCATGATGTTTTCTGAAAATGTCAGTGAAATTGTTAATACTTGAAGCGTAAGACAAACATATATTTTTTTTTTCAATTTTTTTTGTATAATTATAAATTAACAGTCTAAATCACATTTTTGACCATCATCTTCAGACCCTTGTTTTAGTCTATATTCAACATTACTATAATATCCATTTGTATTAGGCTCCCCAAATTGAGTATTAATAAATTTGAGGAATTCAGGACGTTTAGGAATAGTTTTATCATTATAGACCAATTTATACCAACATTTGAAGTTCTCATATAATTGTGTTTTCTCAATCTTCTTATTTGGATTATCAACAACATTAATATTATCAATGATATATTCAGTATAAAAATCATTTTCCAACTTATATTGTTTAGTACTAGCCATAACTTCAGGTGGATCAATTAAATTAGTCTTATTCTTATATTCAGTATTATAAATATGAATTAAATAACTAATAAATGTTGGTGCCCATTGTTCAATCTTTTGTTTTAATGTTTTATCAATTGGAAATTCATTAAATTTGGTTGGATTATCAGTAAATTTTGAACCAAACAATATAACACGTAAACGACGCCATGTACCTTCATCATTAGATGGAACTGTTGGCATTTGATTACATGTTAAAAAATATTTCATTTGTGGTTTAAATTCAATCATTTGGTCTGCACCTTTGAATAAATCACGAACTAAAATTTTATCACCACCTGTGAATTCTTTCATAACACCAACATTCATTTTCTCACCATCATCAGTTTCTTGAAATACACCACAACGTCTACCTTTCATTCTAACTTTCTCTGGTGATGTTTCATTGGATTGTCCTCGTTTCTTAGTAATAATAGTAATTGGACAAGACATATAATATTGACCTAAAGCTGCAGACATTAAATCCATTGTTAATGATTTACCATTAGAACCACAACCAGTTAAAATATATAATTTTTCTTCTTTAGTATTACCTGATAAACAGGTGCATAATGCATTTAAAAAATATTCACGAACTGATTTATTTGGTAATACTTGTTCAAAGAATTTAAATATTTGATTGTTATAAGGATTCTTTTCACTCCATTTATAATAATCATTATGTGTACTTAATGTAATATAATCATCAGGTCTTCCATCTCTAAATTCACCAGTTTCAAGATCATAAATACCATTTTCAAATCCAATTAAATTGATATTAGAATCTAACTTTTGTTCAAATGATGAATCAAAAAATAATGTTGTACATTCACTTAATAATGTATTTTTAAATGTAGTATTCATTAATTTTTCTACAATTTTATCAATCTTCATTCTCCTACTTTGTAATTCTTCTTTATCAACACCAGATGTTTGTGTTGCTTTAACACTAATTTCTACTATTTCTCTATTATATTCATTAGCAAAATCTTCAGAAAATAATACTTTTAATGTATATCCTTCTTCTATTTTATACCATCTATGATGTTTAAATTCCCACCAAATATTATTTTTAATTGAAGAACATACAAACTTATCAGAATATTTTGCATGAACACTTTTTGCTAAATGATAAATATTTCCATCTAAACTCTTTTTCATCATATTTTTAAAATCTTCCTTAATAAAGGCTTCATATTCTTTTGGATTATCATGTTTTGCCCAAAATGCTAATGAACGAATTGTTAATACATTTCCATTTAATGGATTTTTCATACTTCTCCAAATTTTTTCACATTCACCTTCTTTAAACTTTTTACTACCTAAACGTGAAAATTCAATCCATGTATCTAATAAACAATTATCAATATTATGTAATGCAAATCCAACTTTCATCCAATCATGATAATCTAAACTCCTTTTTCTATCTAACATTGAAGTAAATTTCCTTGCTTTTCTAATTTCATCTTCTTTAAAAATTGGAACTTCATATTTAATCTGTTCTGAACGTAATGTTGAATTAATACCTAATTTTTCACATTCTGCATCAATATCTGAATCATTAAACATATCTTGAACTGGTGTCATCTTCTTTTTATTGAATAATACTGAACGAATTGATAAATATCTAATTAATGTTTCATTATCATATGATTTTTCAAATTGTTCTCCAGTGTCATAATCATACATAATACCATTTTCATGGTCATATTCAGGTAATAAATTATGATTGTAAATATATGATAATTTATAAGATTGACCATTTGGTTTCTTACCACCATACAAAAACCAAGCATTAGATGATACAACTGCTTTATCAATAATTTTATTAGCATCACCAGAAAAATTCTCAAATGTAGATTCTTTTTCACACAATTCAACAACTTTATTACGAATTAAATGTCTCATTTTAGTTTGAACACATAAATCTTGAAAAACCATATGAAAACCATCTTTAATTGTATATTCTTTCTCACTAGGTTTATTCTTTTCAAAAACCATAAAATTAGTTTTACTATTATCAACTTCTAAAAACATTTTAATAGAACTAATATATTTCTTACCAATGTTTAATATCATATCTGTATCATATAATCGCCCCCCTTTATAATTTTCAATTGGAATTTCTAAATCTATATCAATAATAATAGGTCCATATTCTTTATGTCTTTCTAAAATTGAAAAATCATTAACACCATTATCTATGGCTTTAACATATAAGTCCATGAACTGTTTCTGAACATCTTTATCTAGAAAGAATTTGCCAGAGAAAATTCCACCATAAGATAAGTGTGTTGCTTTATCACTAGATTCTTCATTACATCTATGTTTATCTAATAATTCATAAACACGCTCCTTATATTTGTTAAGTTTCTTGTGAATTTTAATGTCGGTCATTTTTTAATTAATTAAAATAAGATTTTTTTATATATATTTTTCAATTTTTTTTGAGAGAAGTTTTATCTTTGATAATTTATAAATATTAAATTTAATGACAATATATATAAAAATTGATTATTATTGTCATTAGATTCAAAAATATTATAATTATTATAAAAATGGCAATGGTAGAACATATTTTTAAAGTGATTCTGATTGGTGATGCGGGAGTTGGTAAATCTTCTTTTGTGAAAACGTTATTAAATATACCATTTAATGAGAGGTATAATCCAACATTAGGTTTTGAATGCCACCAAATTACAATTAATAATTATAATTTTAATATTTATGATACTGCAGGACAAGAAAGATATGGAGGTCTTAGGGAAGGATATTTTATTAATTCAGATTTTGCAATTATTATGTTATCTGATTCAAAACGGAATTTGAAATCATATGAAGATGAAATTAAAAAATATTGTGGAAATATTCCAACTATTATATTATTTAATAAATGCGAATTAAATAATACAATTAACAATTATAATAAATTATTAGAAACTAAAGAAAATGTTTTATATTGCTCTTCAAAAAATAACATTAATATTAAAGAACCTTTTTATTATTTTATAAATCAATTATAAATCAATATCATTACATGTATAACAATAAATTTTATTAGTTTTATATTTATTTATTATATGTGAACAATTTTCACAAGGTTGAACATGTTCATGATTAGTAATTTTAAGTAGAATCATATAACAATTTTTAATATTATTTTTGTTATTATATTTAGAAATACAATCTTGTTCAGCATGAATAGTGAATTTGTTAGGAACATAAGGGACACTGCTTTAAACTGTCTGTGATATGACCTTTAAAACTACTATGACCAATAGATACAATTTTATTATTAAAAATTAAACAGGCTACATGTGGTGTTCCATTAGGACATTTCTTAGCCTCGCGTTCAAGTTCATTAATAAATTTCAAATGTTTAGATTTAATATCTTTTCCTCCCAAAATCAAAGTAGTCATTTTTATTAATTTATAATATAGAATAACTCTTTATCATATAAAAATTCCATTTTTTTATAAAAAAAATGAAAATATTACGTAATATTAATATAATTATAATTATAATAGAAAAAAATGGCACATTACGACATTGATTTCATTATTGGTAAAATATATGATAATTTTATAAAATCAAATGGTGATATAAATAATATCAAGGAATATTTAATAAATAAAATTGATAAAAATGAAATAATATTAACATCAATTTGTGATTTTAATAATGAATCTTTTTATAAACCATATATAAATTTAGTAGAAATAGAATTATTAAATTATATTAATTTTGAAATAATATTAAATAAATTAATTGTTAGTCAAATTATGAATACTATTTTACAATGTAAAGATAGTTATAATAAAATAAAACAAACAGAACATGGATTTGATAAATATATTGAAGAATATCATATAAATATTAATGATATTAATGATATTCTAACAAAGAAAGAAGAACCTATTGAAAAATATAAAAATATTAATATGTATATTTATTCTAAAATATATAATTTTATTGGTATATTATTTGAAGAACTTGTTCCATATAATAATTATTATTTAAAATTGAATGATACATTTATTGAAAGAGTTATTGCATACTATTTTGCAATGAATAATAATTATGAATGCATGTACATGATTGGTAAGAAATTTATTAAAGAACAAAAAAAATATGAAAGAGGATTAGAATTATTGATGAAATGTTGTGATAAAGATAATGAAAAGAATATTTTTGCAATTATTGAATTATTAAATTATGTAGATGATAAATATAGTTTTATAACAAGTTATGAATCTATAATTAATGAAAAATATATTGGTATTTATTATTTAAATAAAATAAATTATTATTTGAAAACAAAAGATATTGATAAAACTTTTTTATTTGAGTTAATTAATAAATTAAAAGAATATAATTTATCATATTTTTATTATTATTTAGGGATTTATTATAATGAATTTGAAGAAGATAAATTTAAGATGATAGAAAATTTTACTCTTGCATTGAAACATAATAATATTGCAACATATTGTTATTTAATATTAAAAAATATTACAGATTTTGATATTAAATATGAAATTGAATTGTATTGTTCAAATAGATTTTTTACATATTATAATCATAGTGATAATATTAATAATTTTAAATTACTAACTAATTATTGTTTAAAAAATAAATTATTAATTGAATCTGACTATTTTAATGAATTATTAAATGAACATGGTGATTTTGAGTTTAATAATAATTATATATTAGGAACAAGATTTAATGATTATAATAGTATAATTAAAATGGGAGATAATTATAAAGAATTAAAAAATTATGAATTAATTGTTTATTATTATAAAGCAGCATATAATATATCAAAAAATATTAATGATTTATATAATATAATTAAATTATTTAAAATATCAAACACAAGATATATTGATGAACATATTCCTATGTTTAATATTATATTATCATATATAACATTATTAGTTTCAAAGAATCATATCAATACTATAAAATTAATAAAAGATTATCACTATCATATTAAAGATTATAATACAATGAAGAAACAATGTTTAATGTTAATTGATAAAAATCAAACAAATGAAATGCTATTTTTAGGAAATTATTATATTAATCATGAAAATGATGTAAATAAAGCCATTAAATATTATCAAATGGCAGTTGATAATAATAATTATGATGGTTTAATATATATTGCAATTATATTATTTAGAAAGAAGAAAAATATTAATAAAGTAATATCAAATGTATATAAATATCTTTCATATTATGATATTAATAGATTAAAAAAATATATATTAAATAATAATGAGTTATTTAATATATTATTAAGAACAAAATATGAATTTTTTTTTGTAATGTATGATAAAATTAGATTATTTCTAGAAAATGATAAAATTTTCAAAACTAATAAAAAATATAAATACTGTTTTGAAAACTCTTTCGTTGAAACCGATAATAATGAATGTTGTATATGTTGGTCTAATTTTAATTCTTCAAAATTATTAGCAATTAATTTTGATAAAAAATGTAATCATACTATTTGCACAGAATGTTATATTGAATCTACTAATTTAAATTGTCCATTTAAATGTCATAGTAAAAAACATAGAAATTAATATATTATTTTATATTTAGAATCTTCACCTATAAATATTCCTTTCTTCATACTAAATATTTCTGGATGACATTCTTTTATATGACAAGATAGATCTTTTATACTCCGACATCTATAATCACATATATCACATCTTTTCCATAAACAATACACTATATTATAATATACATCAACACAACAACTGTATATACACTCTAACATATGATATTTTATAATATCATGTATTTAAATTGTTTACATGTTTTTTTCACAAAAAAATTGTTTACATATTTTTTTCACAAAAAAAATTGAAAATATAATCTAATATTTATATTATACTATATTATTTAAATCTAATTTGAATATGGAAGTCCCAAATGATACTATTATTGACCTTATTAATAATTCAATTATTAATAAAGACTTTTCTTATAAAATTTATACTATTTTAGATAATACAAATACTACTAGTGAAATGATAATTAAAAATTTATCTGATTATATCAAATCATTTAATAGTTTTAAGATTGACCTAATCGAAATTGAATTAATTGATAAAGAAGAATTACATATTGAAAGTGATAAAATTATTTCATTGATGGAAAAAGATGAAAAATTTAAAACAACAAATAATATTGTTGAACTTTTATATATCGAAATTTATAAAATTATCAAAAAAAATATTTGTGAAAAATATAGTAATAAATCAATTGATGAATTATATCAAGATATCACAATAAAATTATTTAATGATTCTAATATGTTTATGTATTATTCTTTTCTACTATATTGTGCACAAAATAATAATAATAATTCATTATATTTAATTGCTATTAATTTTTTACAAAATGAATCAACAAAATATAAAGGTATTCAATTCTTAAAAAATATGAGTAATTATATAAATGCAGTTATTAAATTAGGTGAATATTATTATGAAAATAATGACAAAGAAAATTCTTACAAAACTTATTATGACTATTTGAAATTAAATAAATCAAATTCAACAATATATATTAAATTATTAAATAATTATTTCAATGATAATAAATTTGATAATGAGAAAGAAATATATAAATTAATTTCAGAGTTAAAAGAATTAGATATTCTTAATTCAATTTATTATTTAGCACTTTATAATGATAAAGTGCTAAATAATAAAAGTAAAATGATTAAATTATTAGAATATATTCATAAACATCATGAAAATGCGTGTTTATATATTGCTAATTATTATAAATCTATTAATGATTATGATAAAATGATAGAATATTATAATATAGTTGCAAAAAAGAATAATGTTGTTGCATTAAAAGAACTTGCAGAATATTATTTATCAATAGATATCGATAAATCTGTTTATTATTATAAACTCGTAGCAGAATTTGATGATTTAGAATCAAATAAAATATTAATTAAATATCTAGATGCACCTGCTAATGTACATTATTTAATTAGATGTGCACGATTAAATGATATAGAATCAATTATTAAATTAGGGAAATATTATGAATCTATTAAATCATTAAATGAAATGGAGACACTTTATTACATTGCATACATCAAGTCAAAAAATATAAATTTTTTGTATAATATTGCATATATATATAATGACCATAATAATTATTCAAAAGCACTTTATTATCTAGAAATTTGTATAGCAAATAATCATATTGATTCATTATCTTTAATTTCAAGAGTATATTTGAAATTGAAAGACTATGAATTAATGAAAAAATATAGTTTAATGGCAATTGAAAATGGAAATATTAGTGAAATATCATATCTTGCATATTATTATCTTTTTATTGAAGATAATTTTGATAAGGCAATTAAATTATTTGAAAAACAAATTAAACTAGGTGATTATAATGGATATTATTCATTAGGATATGTATATTATATTCTGAAAAATGAAGAGAAATCATTATATTATTTCTCAGAATATATTAAAAATAATAAAGTATTACATGATATATTTAATTTGTTAAAACATTATATTATTGAGTTGAATATTGAAATAGAACAAGTTTTTGATATTGAACAAGAATATAATTTCTTATTAAAAATTAGTGAAAATTATCCAGAAACTAAAGAAAAAATTATTGATTATATTTCATCAAATGAAAAATTATCAAAATATTACGAAAAAATGTTATATATGAAAGATAATAAATTTATTAATGAAACAGAATGTATGATTTGTTTCAAATCAAATCAAAATGATAATATTCAACATGTTAAATTATGTTGCAGTCATAGTGTATGTACAGAATGTTTTATTAAAATTGATGTATGTCCATATAGATGCAACTCTAAAAGAAAGAAAAATTAATTTAATAAAAATTTTTTTATTAAAATTTCTTACTCTTTCCTGAAATATTCTTATTTAATCTATCTATTTTTGATAATAATATATGTTTCATAAAATTATTACTATCACCTATTTCATTTAATTTATGGATTAATTTATCTCTATTTATTTTCATTCTCTTTTCATATTCTTGTTTCCTTTTTTGTTTTAATTCATTCTTATTTTTATTGATAACTACATTATCTAATTTATTCGTTATTTCGTCCATTTTATTATAATAACTGATAAAATAATTTTTAAATAAAGAAATATTCAATATTTTTATTAAATATGTTATTTAATACAAATAGTGAAGTTATTGAACTTGAAATTAATAAAGTTATTGATGAATTAGAAAAACAAGGATTATTATGTAATCAAATTTATAATAGAGATTTAGTTATGTTTATAATTGCATTTATCATTAATTTTATATTATTTAAATATTTTCTAAATAACAGGGAATAAACCATTCTTTAAAATACCACATTGTCCATCTCCATTATTATAATCACCTTTTGCTATATACATATATCCTTTTTCACCCCATGAATTACCAAATGAATTTCTTAATATATAATAATCATTAGTATAGCCAATTAACATTGCATTATGATTTAATTCAGAATTACATTCACCAGTATAAATACCAGATTTATATAATTGAAAATCTCGTGTAGCAGCATTTAATCCAATAGATATAGGTTGTTGGGATATTGCTTTCATCATATCAATATCTGAATTCTTTTTAATATTTACAATATCATTTATTTTGGTATTATAAATATTTTCACATTTCTTACAATTATATTTTCTAAATGTTGTTCCCGATATATATTCATAATTATCATTAATACATATACCATTATTAGATGAAATCCATTTATATGCTTCTTCAACAGAACCACCATCACACCCATATTCAAACCAAATTAAATTATTATGGTTACAATCTAATAATTGTTGTTCTGAAAAATTATATATTTTATTATATTTAATTGCAAAAGTACTTTCTAAAGTTTGTGTTGCTGTAAATGCCCATGCTGATGCGCATTGTCCTTGATTTTTAATTGGTGTTAATACACCTTTATTTCTCCAATCTATATTTTCATTTGGAACAATATAATTATCAATATATTGGAAATCTTCATAAGATTTATATTTTAATAATTCTTTAAATTCTTCAAAAGAAAATCCAGAATATTCATTATGTCCTAATTTATAAGGCAAATTTAATGAATTTGTATAATTAATATATTTATCATTATTTAACCAATTTGTATATAAATTTTCATAATTATTATAATATACATGAACATTATATGAATTCATCCATTGATTAAATCTATTAATTTGATTTATATCAACATGATTTAATAAATATGACATTGCTACTCCTCTTAACATTAATTATTATAAATAATTTATTTTTATAATAATTTTGTAATATTATTATATGAACTTAATATTTGAATCATTTTTTATTTCTATTTATTGTGTTATTTTATTATTCTTTTTATTATCATTAAATATTCATATATATTATATAATATTAATCTTTGGATTCATAAAACATTATTTTGGTTATATATTTGGTATTCATAATTATTATTGTAATTATAAATTAAATAAAACAATTAATAATAAAAATATTATTATTGAAAGTATATTAGAAAGTATTTGGTTTTATTTTCTTTATTCAATTATTAATAAATTATCATCCAATATTTATATAGTCTTTTTTATTATGGGATTTATAACTCATATTTTAGCAGAAATATTTGGAATACACAATTATTTTCTTATAAATAATTGTCTATAGTCTAGTAAAAAATATATTTTTTATAATGGTATATAATATTAATGAATCTTTTTATTATAAAATTATTATCTGGATTTTTAATAATTATTTATGATGGATTATATTGTAAAAAATATAAAAATATAGTAATTATTGAAGATATATTTAATATAATATTCTTTTATTATTTATATTTATTTTTTAATTATATTGGATTATTTAATTTTCTTCTTTTTTATTATTTATTTCATCTATTTTATTTATTATGTATATTTAATGTATATAATTGTATAATGTATTATCAACTGAATAATTATTTTCAATAAATATTTTATAATGATACAATAAATAAATATATCTATTATAACTAATATTATCATCAAATTTTAATGATAATAAATATTTAATATCATCTTCATTTTCTAAAAAACTACTTACCACTATATTATTAGTTTCTGGATTTATTGTACATTCACCTTTTTTAAAATGATACATAAATTTTTTATCTAATATAATATAATTATTACTATCATTTATATCTTCATTATCAACTATCCTAATATTATATATATTTTTTGCTAAAAAATCTATATCATCTGTAAAAGTTTCTTCATCATCATAATCAAATATTTTATAATTTAAATAAATATTATTTCCAATGGTTTGACCATAATATTTATTTAAGAATGTATCTAAATAAACCATATAAAATATATTGTAAAATCAATCTTTAAATAAATTAAATTATATTTTTAATGTCTGGTAAAATCATAATAAATTATAATTTTAATGTTTGGTAAAAATATACCCCCTGTAAAAAGGAGTCTGCTAAATCATCTTTTTTCTTGAATGAATTAAAATGTGTAATCCAATTTGGTAAATGTTTTGTTAAAGATAATGTATATTTGATTCCTAATGCTTTAGTTAGTTTATAAGTTTTAGTTTCATCATCTGTATTTTTAACTTTAATTAATTCTTTAGTATCTTCTTCATCAGCAAGTTTTAATTTATTAGAAGGAGACATAAATTTAACATGAGTAATTTTTGATTTAGTAATATTTTTATCAATAATACCACGAATTAAATAATAATCATAAATAGTAGATGCAATTGACTTCATTCTTGGATTTTTAAAAGATGGTTGATTTTCAATAACAACATAATCAGCACTTAATAAATTAACTCTTTTCTCTAATTCCATCATTAAACTATATTTAACATCATCAAATACTAACGATGTTGAACTTTTCATTTTATAAGGTTTTAATTTTAGTGAATTATTAATACTTTTATGTAATTGTTTAGCATGAGTATTACAATAACAACAATTATTTCTGCTAAATCCAGCATTTTTATTACAAGGATTATTTTTAATTAAATGACTACATTTATTTATAGTTTTATCAATATTTGTAAAACATTTATCAAATTCTTGAGGTTCTAAATCTAATGTTTTACTATGATTTTTACAATAATATTTTGTTTCACCATTAATAACATTAATTAATGATGGATTTTTACCACAAGCACATTTTTGTAAATTTCTATTAGTTAAATCAATATTATTCCAATCAATAATAAACCAATCTATATATTTAGTTCCATCTTCTTTCATAAATTCTTTCTTTGTTAATAAACAATAAGAAAGATGAATTACTCCAACATCAAAAGATAAAATAACAGGATATGACATTATTATTTATATATAATAATATCCCTAAATAATTTTTCTTAATAATTTTGTTATTATTAAATCTTCTCTAATTGTTCTTTTTCCAGATTGATTTATTCTTTTTTTACTTTGAACCAATCTTTGATTATCATTCTCAACCATATTAACAGGTGAATATGCTGTATTATATTTCATTATTATATATTTTGAAATTAATTTTTTCTTTAAAAAATTGCTTGCATGTTTTTTCTTTAAAAAAATTGATATTAAAATATTTAAAGAATTATTTCTTTAAATATTAAAGAAATGACAACGACAGATATTGAATACATAGACTATATTAATGTTAAATCAAGAGAAATTAATGATTTAAAGAGTGATATAAAGATTTCAACAATGTGTGCATCATGTAAATTGAATACACGTTTAAATATTGATAATATTGAGAAATATTTACAATTATCAAAAAATGATATTTTAACAGTTAAAATGAATGATGAACGTATTAGAACATTAATTAGTTTGAAGAAGAAACCAAAACGTAATAAGAAGAATGATACACATAAGAAGAAGGAAAATAGTAAGAGTCATTTTTATAATCAAATAACATTAGTAATTAGAATTAATAATGATGATAATGATGATTTAACAAATGTTCCACAAATTAATATGAAATTATTTAAGAATGGGTCAATTCAGATGTCTGGTTGTAAGTCAGTAAATAGTATAAATATTGTATTAAATAAATTATTAATTAGATTGAGAGAAATTAAAGGTAGGATAGAAAATGGCAATATTAATGAGATTAAATATGTTGAAGAGATTGATAAATTAACGATTAAGGATTTTAAAATTGATATGATTAATTCAAATTATCAAATAGATATGTTAATTGATAGAGATAAATTATATAATTTATTACAGAAAAAGAAAATTAAATCATCATATGAACCATGTATTAGAGCTTGTGTTATTATTAAATGTTGTCCCGATATTGAAAATGAAGACCAACGAGAAGTTAGTATTTTCGTATTTCAAAAAGGTAATATTATAATTACTGGTGCAAGATGTAAAAATCATATTATTTATGCTTATAAATATATGAATACTATTATTGAAACACATAAAGAAGAAATTGTTAAGAAGAATGAGGATAAGGAATCTAAATTAATATTTAATTATTATAATCAAATATTAGAAGAGAATAAATTAGGATTAATTAAAATCTAACAAAAACATTTATTTAGTTAATTTTTTATAATCATTATTTTTATGTTTCATATATAATATTTTTGTATATATTATATATGTATAAAGTAATATCATTTGGTCATAGATGTTCATCTGCATCTTTCATACAGAAATTAAATTTAAAAACAGAGTCTTACCCTTTTGATTGGTTAATTTCAAAATTAGATATTATAAAAGATTGTATAGAAACTAAATTTATTCATTTTTTAAATCTTAATAATTATATTACAAAAAAGACAGAAACATTTAATATAATTGATAATACGAAAACACATATATGTAATGAAGTAGTACAAGTAAATATATATTATGAATCTAATATAGATAATAATAACACATATAATTATAAATTAGCACTAAATCATCATAATTTAAATAATAATGAAAATTATGAATATTTTCAAAGATGTATAAATCGTTTGTATGAATTATTAGAAACAAATATTAAAAAATATTATATTTATTTTCATCCTATTTTAGGAATAAATGATTTTGAAAATAATAAAGAAAAAATTTTGAATGAATTTGATGATTTTAATCAATATATTATATCAAAAACAGAAAATATATTTGGAATATATTTCATACTAATTAGACATACAGAAAATATTAAAAGTATTAAATTAAAAGAAATGCAAAATTATAATGTATTTATATTATATTGTAATGATACATTTTTAGATGGAGGTGCTCCATTCACAGGAAATCATGATATAGAACAAAAAGAAGTATTAACAATTTTAAGAAATATATTTATATAATTTGTTGTCTATTAATAAAATTATAATTGATATACTATTTTTATAAACTTTATTCATACATTAATTTGATGTTTCTATCATTTTTTATTAAATAATTAAATTATAAATAAAAAATATATAAATTTATATATATGATTGATATAATTAATTCTGGACATAATTTTGTATTGGATTTTCAATTTATACGTATATTTATTTTATTAATTACAGGTGTATTTGTTGGATATACATTACAACCAGTCCCATCTTGGTTAAATAATTTATTTGATACAAGTGTTATTTTTAAATTTTTTATATTATATTTAGTTGGTTGTGTATCATTATATCCATTAAAAGATTATACTATTTTACATATATTCGGTGGATCATTATTAGTTTTAATTGTATTTGAATTATCTAGAAGAATTGATAAAAAAGATAAAAAAAATTGATGATATTTATTTAGTTATTAATAGATTTTTATATATTTTTTTGATGATATAAATCATTTACATATGGATTATCTTTTAATGTATTAATAAAACTATTATTTATATAGTAAGATGATGTTTCTACAGTTGGTCTACTATTTTTATAAACTTTATTAATACATTCATTTGTTGGTATTGGTGTAACACTATAATCTAAACTCTTTCTTGCTGGTGCTATATAAGTATATAATATAGGTTCTACTAATCTTACATTATCTTTATCTATATATGGTCCATATACATCACCTTTTCCATTTGCTGGTCTATTAAATGATGAAATTACTTCTCTTCTTTCATCAATATTCATATTATTCTCTGCCATATGTGTTGGTGGTGCAGAAACTTCAGAATATGTATTACCTGTATAATTTTCTAATAATGTTGTTTGTTTTGTTGTCATCCTTAATTCATCAGGTAATAAATAATTACCATTTTCTGATTTATTAACTCTTCCTCCTGGAGTTTGTGTTATTGTTGTTTCTTTAATAGTTGGTTTAGCATTATATTCATTATCCATTATATAACTTGATTTATGATAAGCGTCACCATGACCAATATATTCATTATTAATAGTTAATTCTTTTATTGTTGTCTTAGCAATATCATCTTTATTTTTAGCATATAAACTATTTCCTTGTGCTGTTCCAACAGTATTTACTCTATTATCAATAACCGTTAATTGTCTTATTGTTGGTTTTGCATCAGTTTGAAATGTTATATATGTATCATTAATTTGACTTTTAACATTAACATCATATTTAACATTATCTAATGTTTGTCTATTAGTATTTTTCGCTTCATCTGTATAATAAACTGGTTTAGATTGTTCATAACCTGTTAAATTGGAAACAATATTATGACTTGTTTGTTGTCTCAATGTATTCTTAGCATCATCATTATAATAAACTGGTATTGGTTGTTCATAACCTGTTAAATTAGTAACTATATTATGACTTGTTTGTTGTCTCAATGTTTGTTTTGCATCATCATTATTATAAATTGGTCCTTGTTCATAACCGCTTAAATTAGATACTATATTATGACTTGTTTGTGGTCTTAATGTTTGTTTTGCTTCATCATTATTATAAATTGGTCCTTGTTCATAACCACTTAAATTAGATACTATATTATGACTTGTTTGTGGTCTTAATGTTTGTTTTGCTTCATCATTATTATAAATTGGTCCTTGTTCATAACCACTTAAATTTGATACTATATTATGACTTGTTTGTTGTTTTAATGTTGTTTTCGCTTGGTCATTATTATAAACAGGACCTTGGTCATAACCACTTAAATTAGATACTATATTATGACTTGTTTGTTGTTTTAATGTTTGTTTTGCTTGGTCATTATTATAAACTGGACCTTTTTCATAACCACTAGTTGATACACCCATAATTGGTAATTCATCAAGTGTATTTCTTTGTGTTATTGGTAAAACCATATCATTAGAAAATACATAAGATTTTTGTTGTGTTCCGCCACTAATACCATTAATATATTCAGTATGTTCAGTCATTTCTCTCATAGTTTTTTGTGGTGCATAATTTGGGTCATTAATGTAAGTTCCTCTTTCAACTTTAGACATATTACCAATATAATCATTTTCAGTTGCACGTTGTGTATCATAATTAGTATAAGATTGTAAATTAGTAAATACAGGATTTAAATAAATAGAATGTATACCTGTAGTATTATTATATGAATAATTTTCTCTTTTTGATTCTTGAAATTTAGTATTTTCAATATTAGGACCTTCTCCTGAATTTTTAAACATAGGACCTGGTTTATAACTTTCTTCTAAATGTCTTTGAGTTTGAATATTAGTATATTCACCAGTTTGTTTTGGTCCTTCTATTTCGGACCTTGTTGCAACTAAATCAGTAAATTTAGTTTCTCTAAAATCAGGTAATTTAAATTTAGTTAATGTTGGATCAGGACCACGTTTTTCTCCTTTTTTAATAACTTGTAATGGTTGATTTAAATATGATACTTTTTGATTAATTTCACTTCTTAATGCATCAACATTTCTTGGATTAACTCTATAAACACTATAACCACCTTCAGCATTTTTATTATCAATACCAGGTCTAACCCTTACATTTGTTTCAAATGGTAAATTGCCATTATTATTTTTATTAGATGGTAAAAATCTATTTTCAAGAATATCTGTCATAACAGGCATTCCATTAGTCCATGATAAATCAGTCATTGGTTCAAATAGAGGAACTTTCTCTGTTTTAGGTGTATAATTCTCAAAATCACCAGTAAATAATTGTAAACTTCTATTTGCTTTCTCTGGATTAACATCAAAAGATCTTCTTGATGTTGATTTAACCATATTATTATGAACAAAATCTTTTTTATCAACAACATCATAATGCATATTATCTAATTGAAATTCTGAATAACCTCTTTGAAAATCTAAATGTCTTTGTAATGTCATATTTACACCACCTTGATTAATACCAACAGGTATTATATCATTATCAAATCTTAAATCTTCAAATTGAGTTAAATAACCATTATTAATATTATTAATTTGTTGTCTTTCCATATTATTCATATTTTGTTCATAATTTGAATTATATGAAGATACTTGTGAATTTTTAAAATGGTCTTTGATTAATGGACTTAATAATATACTAGACATATTATATTATTAAATACATTTTTTTTTTAATTTACTTAAATAAAAACATTAATTATTTATTTTTTTTGTGGGAGTTCAACAGGGAATGCTGCACCTGTATCTAAAAACTCTTGTTTTGGAATCTTATAACTATCTTTAGAATATAATCTTGAATTCATACCTAACTTACCACAAGTATCTTGAATATGACATTGTGGATTAACATGTAAATATGGTGTCATCATTAAAGAAGTTAAACTCATACTACGATAATTATCGATTGGATTAGTGAATCTAGTATCTTCTGTTGTCAATTTATTAGAACAATGTGGTTTATTAACAATCTTATCAGATACATTTAATTCATAATTATTATTACTTTTATCTAATTGATGTCCTCTCCATGATAATTTAGATTCAATATCTGTTAAACTTTGAAAACCTAATTCCATAGATGGTTTTGCAACTGATACATCATTTCTAGAACCAACTGGACCATCATATGAATAACATTGTTTGCAATTTTCTGCAAATGGTGCAAATAATCTATAATCACCTTCACCTGTTGATCTTTTCATTTGTAAATCATAAGCAGAATTATCGTATTTAGTTCTATTAAAGGACATATATATATAATAAGTTAAGATTTTTATTTTATTTTGGACAAAAATTAACACCTAAATTATTTTCATTTAACATATTACTTGTTGGTTTTTCTAAATTATTTGGTGTTAAATAATAAATACCTTGGCATAATGTAGGAGGAGTAAATTTAGGATTATTATATGCTTGTTTTGGATCATATTTTAAATTAGGACATTTTGTTCCTGGTCTACTTAAATTTAATAATTCATTTTCAACATCTACACGAGAAGAAAATGGTAAATTAACTGTATAATCGGCAGATGGGCATTTAAAACAACTATCACATTTTTCATATTTACCTTTATATAAGTTATATTCTAATTGACTTGTACTTTCTTTAATAGTTGATGCATAGGCACAAGAATCATATTTTAAACGATTGGAACTCATAAAATTATATAATATAATTTAGAAAAAAATAATATTATTTAATTTTAAACTTTTATTTTATTAAACCATTGTAAAACAATTATTTGTAATAATCCTTTTGATATTATATTATCTTTAACATATGTATTATATAATACATTTGATAATTCTCTTTTCAAATCTATAAACTCCATAATATTTATTTTTTTCTTATTTTTTAAAATTTTAAGTAATAAAAATTTAACCTCAACACTAATTAACCAACTTAATTCTAAATTATTATTATATTTATCACTAATAAAAGGAACTAAATTATATAATATTATTTCTATTTTATTTATTGGACATCCTAACTTAAAAACTAAATCATATTTTAATTCTTCTTTTAATATATTAATATATGTATTCCTGATATCTTCATCAAAATCATGTATTAAACAATTTAATTTATTTAATAACTTTCTTATATTTATTTTACTTTCTAATTCTATATTATTTTCACTTGGTATTCCTAAATTTATTTCTTCATTTTCATTTATATATTCATACACAAAATCTAAATAATTATATTCATCATTATTTTCTATTGTTAATATAATTTTTTCTAATATACATATATCTATTTCATTACCAGTATTAAAATATTTATTATTATCTCTAAAAAATAAATGCTTTTTCATATTAGCACCATAATTTGTTAAAAATTCTATTACATTTGGGTCTTTTTCTAAACAAGCAAATTCTAATAATGTATGACCATATTTATTTGTTTGGTCTATATTTGCACCTAATATAAGTGCTAATTTTAAAAATGTTGTATCACCAAATTTAATAGCATAATGTAAAGGTGTTAACCCATATTCATTATATACATTAAAATTAATCTCACCATATTTATATTCTTTTAATTTATTTATATTTCCTTCCTCAATCATTTTAAATAATTCATCATTTTTTTCAAACTGTTCTATTTTTAATGGTCTCTCTATTGTTTTCTCTATAGTTATTGATAAAAATTTAGAACATTCCGTTTCTGTTTCATTAATAACACTTAATATATCTTCTTTCATTGGTACATTATTTGTCTTAATATCATGTAATATTTTAACACATTGTTTAAAATATTCTAAAGATTTATCTATATCATTTTCTATATATTTTTTACCTGTTAGATATGATTTTAAATATTTTTTGATTCGTTTATCTTCCATTACTAAATATTATTTTTTATCATTTTTTTAAACTAATAATTTATATTAATTTCTTTTTTCTTTGTCAAAGATTCATTAAAATTTGTGTATTTTGGTAATCCATTTCCTTGTCTCATTGTATCAACTTGTAATTGATTTTGTTTTCTTGTTGGGTCCCCTCCTCTAGTAAATGCTGTATATGAATTATTTGGATTTTTATCTAAATATTGAAATTGATATTCAAATAACTGTTCTGCTTCTCTTTTTATCCTAAAATCTTTATTATCTAATCTTGATGCACCACCATATCTAATATCATTAGATACATTTAAATTACCAAAACCTCTACCTGCTGTTTGTGTATAATTACTACAATAAAATTGTGATTCAGGTTTAATATGTCTTGAATCAGGAATATTTGATTCATCATATTTAATTAAAATATTTTTAGAAGGTTGATAATGTTGAGGATTTTGTTTAGTAATAAATCTTTCTTTTTTTGTTAAATTAAAATTATTATCTTCTATATTAGACCCAAAATCTATTTCTGAATAATAACTCATTATCTTTTAAAAGAAAAAATATTTAATTTATTTTTCTAATATATATATATATATATAATATGGAAGAAAATATGATGATTTTCTTAGTTTTCTTATTTGTTTCTTTTTTAACAGGGTTATATTTTTTATATATATATTTCACACGTCCAAGTATTCAAAATAAAAAATAATATATATAATGTTACCATCCAAATTCATTAATTAGTAAAATATATATAAAAATGAATATAATCCATATATTTATCAAAATATTAATAGACAACAAGTAAATTTATTATAATATTATCTTAATTAAAATCATAATCCATAGTTGTTATTCTACCTCTATGATAAGTAGGGTCTCTAACTTTTAAACAATCTTTCCCTGTCATTTTACATTTACCAGAATTACCATAACACCAATTACCCAAAGCCATTCTATCATTAACAATATTCGTATTTGGTAAAGTATAAAAATTTCTATCATTTGTATTTTTTCCCCATATATTATATTTATCTGGAACTACATGATTTTCAAAATTAGATCTTATTTTTTCTTTAGATTCATCATCACAAATCGGTATATTTTCATCTCCAAATGTAAAATTCATATATGGATTATTAGTTGTTGATTCTTTACATTTTTTTATTTCTACATTTTTAGATGTGAAATTCTCTGTTATACCTAAAAATACACTTACTATAATTAATACAATAAGAACACCAAACATTTCTGTTCTTTTTCTAAATATGACTATTAACAATAATATATATATTGCTAATCTTGCTAAAGAATTTATTTTACGACCACGACTTATATTATTTATTGGCAAAACTTCTAGAAAATTTTCTAACAATATTTTTGGATTATTATACCAAATCTCTGACATTTTAATTATTAAATATTAGATTTTATTTTATTAATATTTAATAATTATTTATATTATAAATACCCTATTTTTAATATTTATATTATAGATACCCTATTTTTAATATTTATATTATAGATACATTCCAAAAGGAACTTTAGACTCTTCTTTTTCATTTTTAATAAGAGAATTATCAATATCTTCTATTGTTATTATTTTATTATAATTATTATTTTTAAAGGTTCTTAAACTTTGTTCATATTTGATATTATTAATTAGTTTTTCAATATCTCCACCAAAATATTTAAAATTACTATAATTCTTTTTAAAGAAATTATATATATCAATATTATCATCTAATTTATATCCTAATGATTTAATTTTTGATTTAAATATATCTGCTAATTCTTTATCATTATAATCTTTAATTTCAAAACTATGTGCAAATCTTCTTTTCAGACCTTTATTAAAACTAAAAAAACAAGATTCTAAATCATTCTTATATCCTGCAATAATAAACATAAATTCTGATTTTTTTTCTGATAAATATTGATTAATCATATCAATTGCTTCCTTAGCAAAAGAATCTCGTTTCTCTTCATTACCAATAGAATATGCTTCATCTAAAAATATGACACCGCCCATAGCATTATCTAATAATTTTTTAGTTTGATGAGATGTTTGACCAAGATATTTTGCAACTAAATCATTTTTCTTAATTTCAATAAAAGTATCTTTTTTTAGAATCCCTAATCTAACAAATATATTTGCATATATTTTTGCAAATTGTGTTTTACCAACACCTGGTGGTCCTTCTATAATTGTATGTAAATATTCATCTTTATGTTCATTTTGAATATAATAAATAATTATTTTAAATAATTCTTTCTTTATATTATCTAAACCTATCATTGCATCTAATTCTTCTAAAGGTGGTATTATATTATATAATTTTTGTAATCGTATATCATGTCTAATTTCATACCATAATGATTTTAAATTAATAATACTTTTAATATCTGATAATTTATGAAAAATATTAGTTATTTTCTTTTTATTATATGATAATTCTGTTAAATCATATTTAATAACTTTATAAATATTTTCATTATTATTAAATTCAGTTTCATCAATTTTTCTTTTTTTACAAAAATCACCAATAGTATCTGTGATTTTTTTATTATTAATTTCATGATTTATTTTTATTGATTGGTCATATAATTTTAAACTTTGTTCATGTAATTGAGTTGATAAAATAGCATTATTTTTTAATTCATTATATATATTATAAAAAAGTGCATAATGATCATTAATATCCATAATTATATTATAAAATAATAATTTTTTAATTCATTTATAATTTATTTAAAAGATAATTAAAATTAATTTATATAATTATTTTAAATGAATAACAATTATTATTCATGGGTTGAAAAATATAGACCTAATAAATTAGATGATATTAGTTCTCAAACTAACATTGTAAGTTCTCTAAAATCAGTTATTGAAACTAAAAATATTCCTCATTTAATATTTTATGGACCATCTGGATGTGGTAAAACATCAACTATATTAGCATTATCAAAAGAAATATTTGGTGATAATTATAATGATAGAATTATTGAATTAAATGCATCTGATGAAAGAGGTATTAATGTAATAAGAAAAAAAATAAAGACTTATGCCAAGCAAACAATTAAAAATGTTGATAATATTCCACCATGGAAAATTATAATATTAGATGAAGCAGATACAATGACAATAGATTCACAATTTGCATTAAGAAGAATAATAGAACAATATTCTAAAATAACAAGATTTTGTATAATATGTAATTATCATAATAAAATAATAGACCCAATTATATCAAGATGTTCATTATTTAGATTTAAACCGATTGAAAATGAAGAAATAATAAATAAATTGGAATATATTTGTCTCCAAGAGGATTTTAAATGTTCTAAAAATATATTACAAAAAATTATTAAAATTTGTAGAGGGGATTTAAGAAAAGCAATTAATTTATTACAAAAATGTTATAATTCATATGGTGATAAAATTAATGAAGAATTATTAGAAGAAATGTCTGGTATTATTCCAGAAGCAAGATTTAATGAATTAATGTCATATGTATTAAATAAAGATATTGAAAATGTTGATAAAATTATAAATAATTTTTATTTAGAAGGCTATTCCGCAGTAAATCAAATAGTAATGTTTCATGATTATATTTTAAAATTAAATATTTCTGGTGATAAAAAATCAAATATTGTCTGTAAAATTGCTAATATAGACCAGAATCTAATTAAGGGTTGTGATGAATATATACAATTTATGAAATTAGTATATCATATTATGGTTATAATATAAATACTATAAATATTTTCAATAATAATATATATAATAAATTAAATGGCGTCATTATTAGATAATGAAGGATGGAAAACTGTAAGTGGAAAAAGTAGTAAACCAAAACCGAGTCATAAACAATCACCTTCAAGTGTTGCAAATATGGAATATGTATTAAATGAAGAAGGTATAAAGAAAAATAATCAAATAAATACATTACCTAATAATATTAAAACATCACCATATTTTAATAATTTTATAAATTATACAAAAATTAGATTTTTAGATAAAGTAAAAGATAATCCTGAACAAACTTTTGCTCAATTAATTAAAACAATGTCAGAAATTAATGGGTTATTAGAATGGGAAAATGATAAAAGAATTATGACAATAAAATGGGATGGTCCAACTATTGAAGAGTTTGATAATCAAAATGAAAAAGAACTTTCAAAATTAACAACTATTCAAAATCATAATCCTAGTTCAAGAGGAAAAGGTGCAGCAGAAGAACGTGCTTCTAGTTCAAGATGGGATAATTTATATGAAGAACCTGCTTCTAATCCAAGAGGAAAAGGGAAAGGTAAAAGTGCAGCAGAAAAACGTGCTTCTAGTTCAAGATGGGATAATCTATATGAACAACCTGCTTCTAATCCAAGAGGAAAAGGGAAAGGTAAAGGTGCAGCAGAAGGAAAAGGTGTTTTTAATTCAAGAGCGTATGGGTTACGTAGTGAAAGTGCTTCAAGAGGAGGAGGAGGAGGAAAAGATGCGACAGAAGTACCTAAAACATATTCGTGTGTTGCTAAATTAACTGATATATTAATTCCAGAAAATGAAGTAGAAGAAAATAGTAAATGTGAAAATATAAATAGTGATGAAGAACCAACATTAAAATCAGAAAAAGAAATAGATCTTGAAAGAGAAAAATATGAAGATTTATGGAAACAATTAAGTGATTTCACAAAAAATGATTATATTGTTAAAGTTTTTGAATGTTATGCATTTATGATTAGAGGTGAAATAATAGATTTACATAGCAACATTAATATATATGAAGCAGGATTTACATCATTAATAATACAAACATATATTAAACATAATATGGAATCTTTAATATCAACTGGTATGAATGTATTAGAAATTGGATTAGCAAGAGGAACATCATCAATAGTTATATTAAATGAAATGATGAAATTACCACAACTAGAAAATAAGAGTAAATATATTGTAATAGATCCATATCAAAGTGTTCATTGGAAATCTATTGGATATTGTCATTTTTCTAAATTTGTTAGGAATTATGATAAAAATAATAATATAAAATGTAGATTAATAGAAGGTCCTTCTGAATTTGTAGGGGCATGTTTAGAACCAAAGTCTGGTTTTGATATTGTATTTATAGACGGTTCTCATAAAGAGGATATTGTAATACAAGATTTAGAAAATGCTCATAGACTTTTAAAAATAGGTGGAATAATAATATTTGACGATGCATTACATCCAGAACCAAAAGATGCATTAATTAAATTCACAGAGAAACATGATTATGATAGAATAACTATTAATGACAAAGATATAGATTTTAAACATGAAGATGGTAAAATGGAACCTGAACATTTACCAAAAAATAAATATTCATTTATTAATCCTTCAACTATGTATGCATTTATAAAAAAAGCCTAATATAGTAAAAGGATGTGATGAATATATACAATTAGTATATCATATTATGGTTATTATATAATAAAATATATAAATTTATATAATGATAATTATACCTATAGGGTTGCAATGTACTGATAGGACATTTTTAGATAGAATTGAAAAATCATCACAAACATTACCATTTGATTTGATGTTTGCAACACCTAAATTTGTATTGGAAATGTTAATATTGTTATTAGAAGAAAATATGGATATTAGAGAATTAGTTGAAAATCATTTTTTTATTTGTGATAAAAAAACAACTCATAATAATATTGGTAAATTTTTTACTGATGATAATGGAACTATATTATATAATACTAAATATAATGTATTATTACCACATGATAAAAATAATAAAGAAACTATAGAAAAATATATAAGAAGATTTGAAAGATTAAAGAATATTATATTAAATAATGATGAAGAAATTTGTTTTATATATATCACAACCGAATTAATTTATCAAAAATATATGAATTAATTAATAAATATAGAAAAAAATATAAATTAATATTATTTGATGCATTACAAGAAGAATCTATAGAATTATTAAATAAAAATATTATTTTTTATAAATTAAATAAAAAAGACTATTACACAAAATTAATAGATGAACTAATATATATTAATAATAAAGATAAATTATTTTAATATAATGTATTATAATATAATGTATTATATTAAATATTTAAAATATAAAAATAAATATAATAAATTAAAACTATCACAATCTGGTGGTAATCCTATTAAAATATTAATATATTGTCATCCAGATAAAATAAAATATCACCCAGAAAATGAAGATGGAAGAAAATTTATTAGCATCAATTATAATTTAACAGAACATCCATATTATTTATCACCAATTTTAGAAAAAATATTAGAACTAAATGGATGGGAAGATAAAACAGATTTACAAATTGAAACATTAGATAATAAAGAAAATTATAATACAGCTGATATACAAGTTAATGGTTTTGACGTGAATTTTATGTTAACACGTAATAATGAATATGATATTGTGTTTGTTCCCGACTGTGATGGTAAATGGATTTATTTACAATATGATAGAATAATAGATTATGATATATCAACTCAACGACTGGTTAGATATTATGAAATAAATGATAAAGACCCTTTATTTATTCAATCTGAAGTTGATAAACGTAATCTAAATAGACCTGAACCATCAGATATAAATTTATTTTGTAGTTTAATAAATTTATTAGGGACTATGGTTAAATCTAAAGGTGTATTATTTTGTTCCAAAATATTATTAAACTTAGAAAATGTAGAAATATTAGAACAAGAAATTAAAAATAAGAAAATACTTAGTAATTTTACTATTAATTATCATAGTCCTACTGCTGGACCAGATAGTTTTGGTTTATATGAATTACATGCATTTCAAAATGGACCAATTATATATGCAAAGAAAGAATAAGAATTATTATTTTAATATAAAGATTTTATTAAATAATAATTTATATGAATGATTATGAAAATTTCTTACCATGGGTTGAAAAATATAGACCTAAAAATATTAATGAAATAATAAGTCATGATCAAAATATAGAAACAATTAAAAAATTATTAGTAAATCAATCATTACCAAATTTATTATTTCATGGTTCACCTGGAACAGGAAAAACATCAACTATTATGACAATTGCAAAAGAAATGTATGGTCATAATATTAGATTAATGGTTATGAAATTAGATGCATCAGATGATAGAGGAATTAATTCAGTAAGAGAAGATATAAAAGGATTTGCAGAGAAATCAAATATGTTTCAGAAAGGAGTTAGATTAATAATATTAGATGAAGCAGATTCAATGACATTTGATGCACAATTTGCATTAAGAAGAATAATAGAAAAATATTCTGCAACAATAAGATTTTGTTTAATATGTAATTATGAAAATAAGATAATTCCAGCAATACGGTCTAGATGTGCTAATTTTAGATTTAGTAATATAGATATTAAACATATAAATACTAAATTAGAATGTATTGCAAAATGTGAGAATTTATCTTATGAAGATAATGTTATTAATATTATATCTAATTTATCAAAAGGTGATTTAAGAAAAGCAATAAATTTATTACAATCATTATCTATGCAAACTAAATTTATAACTTGTGCAATTTGTTATGAGATAGCAGGAGTTCCTACTAATATTGAAATAAAAGAAATATTATTAATATTAACTAATGATAATATTAATTTTGATAAATGTCATGATAAAATTAATAATTTATTAAATAATAAAGGTTATTCATTATCTATTGTTTTAAAAGAATTAATTACTGAATTATTAGATTATAATATTAATGAAAATAAATTACCACAAATAATTTCTGATTTATCTGATTTAGAAAATATGGTATCTAAATCAACATTTAATGATATCTATATAACATCATTAATTGGTATCTTTAAAAAATAAAAAAATTGTCATGAAGATATTATATTAATAATCATGAAGATACAATTTTTTAAGGAAAAAAATTGAAATAATAATATTTTTAATAATAATGTAATTATATTATTAAAAATCATGTCTGTCATCACAAGGAACGATAATATTGAACATATTAAAAGTTTAATTACAGATAAATATAATAATATTAAATTTATTAAACATAATAATGAGAATAATACTGATTTTATTCTATATTTTGAGATTAAATTAATAACTATTAAAATTTTTACAGATTTTAATAATTATTGTATTATTGATTCAAATGATAATATTTCAAATAAATATATTAATACATACAATATTAAAATGGTTTTTTATGATAAAACACCAATAATTATTCTTGATGAAATTACAAAAATGTTTATAAATGATGAAAATGTAATAATAGATAGTTTCGTTGATTGTTTTCATATTTTTGAGAAATATGAAGAATTTACAAAATTCAAAATTAATTATAAATTACTAGAAAGTAAATATACTCAATTAATTCAGAATAATAAAATAGAATCAATTAAAAATATTCCAACAGAATTATTATTAAAACCAAGTCAAATTAGTAAATTATTAATTAATGATATTAAAAATGTTAATAATAATAAAAGTTATGAACATTATATTATTCCCGATGAAACTAATCCTTATATTTTAAATGTTAAATTATATTTTAAAAATATTAAATGTTATATGGATATTAAATTAAATATTAATCAAAAAACATATCCACATTTACCACCATCTTTAGAATATATTGGTCCTAAAATTAAATTCCCATTATTATTAGCAATTATAAATTTAAATATTTTAAAAATTGAAAATTGGTCTAGTATTATTACATTAGAATATTTTATTACTAAATTAGTAGAACAAATTGAACCATATATTGAAGATAATTTAGAGAATAATGATAATTTTAATGAATTAGAATATTTCTTGATTAAATTATCATTAATTAATAAAGAAAGTGATAATACAATTAAAATAAATATTCTTCCTCCAATTATTAAAAATGAACAAAATGATAAGACAAATACTAATGATAAACAATATTGGAAATCAGGAACAGGATATGGTCATGATAGAAATAATACATGGGATATTAAATCTTATATTAAAACTCAAGAATTACAAAATGCAGAATTAATTAATATTTTAGATAAAATTAATAAATTAATTAATGATGATAATATTGGAAAAATATTAGATTCAACATTAATTAAATATATTATAAATCAATTAAATGGAATTAATATGTTAGAATTAAATAAAAATAAAAATGTATATGATTCTATTTTTAATATTTTAAGTAATTTAATTGATAAAAATATTGGTCAAGATAATATTAATTCAATTGCTAATAAAATTAATACAATTAATGATGAAATTGATGTATTTCTAAAACATAATGTATCAGAAGATTATAATATTATTAAAAAAGTATGTTCTCATTTTATTAGTAATCAAAAAGAAATTATTAATAAAACAATAATTGATGAAAATGTAGAAACAAAATATTGCAGAATTATGAAAGATTTACAATTTGGAAATTATGAAATTCCTAAAAATCATAGATTCTTTGAATCAATTAAGAATAAAATTAATCAATCTAGTGTTATTAATATTCTTTCTACTATTTCTAGTTTTAAAAAGGATTTACCATTATCGTGGGATTCTAGTATTTGGGTTCGTGTTTCTAAAACAAATTTTAATATTTTCTCATTTTTAATTTGTGGTCCAAAAAATACACCATATGAAAATGGTCTATTTGAATTTCATGCTTATTTACCACCAAATTATCCAAAAGATGTTCCTCAAGTATTATTACATACTACTGGTAAAAATACATTTAGATTTAATCCAAATTTATATAATACAGGAAAAGTATGTTTATCATTATTAGGAACATGGTCGGGACAAGGTGGTGAAAATTGGGATAGCAAGACATCAACTTTCTTACAAGTTCTTGTTTCTATTCAATCATTAATTTTAGTTGATGACCCATATTTTAATGAACCAGGTTATGAAAGAAGAATGAATACACCTGCTGGTAAAGATGAATCAAGTAGATATAATAGTAATATTCATCCACATACTATTTTATTTGCTATGGTTGATATGATTAAAAATAAACCAGAAGGTTTCGAAGAAGTAATTACCAATCATTTTGCACTTAAAAAAGATGAGATTTTAGCAAAAACATTAGATTGGGAAGAAAAATGTAAAGATGCTAAAACTAAGGCATTAATTAATAAACATAGAACTGAATTAATGACTCTAATTTGAAAATTTTAATTTAATTCTTCATCATCATTACGAACAATAAATACATTCATAATTTCAATTAATAATTTTGATGGAAATTTATCTGATGGTATAATTAAACCAAATTCATTATATTTAATATGTTTATCAATATTAAAATTATTTTCTAATAATAATTCCCATTTTTTAATATGTTGTCTATTTTTCCTTGTTCCATGAAAATGGTGTCTTATAACATTAGGAACATAACCTAATTTAGTCCCAACACATTTTGATTCAAAAGATATAACATGATTCATATTTTCTTTAGAAAACATGTCTTTGAGAAAAATATTTGTTTTACCAATAAAACATTTTGCCATTATAAAATCACCATTTCCTAATATTGCTTTATCAAATATACCTCCAATTTTATCATATCTTTCTCTATTAATAGCCCATGCGAATCCAGGATGCCAAAATGATAAATCAGTATTTTTATTGTTATTGTTATTTTGTCTACAATATTGAAAACAAAAACTAGTAAATATATTTAATGGATTCCCATTTTTATCCATAAATATACAATGTGAAAATAATTGAACAATATCATAAGAACCATTTAATAATTTTAAAGTATCTAAAGCCCATGTTGGACTTTCAAATTCTATGTCTGCATCAATCCATGCCATTGCTTTCCAATTTTCAGGTAATAAATATTTTACACCTAAATTAATCATATTTTCTTTATGCCATAATGGATTTTTATTAGTTCTAATTTGTAAATGTTGTGGATTTTCATTATTAGTTATAAAAAAATCTTGATTTTCATAAACCAATTCAACAACATACACTTTAATATTTTTTTCGTGTTCAAGTCTTTTTAAAAATTCTTTTGCTAAAATATATCTTCTGGCAAATGAACAAGGATTCGATATAACAACAACAACATGAAGATATTCTTCAATTGGATCATTATTTAAAATAGCATGTTTAATATTATTATTTATATTATTAATTGATATTTTATTATTAATTAATTCTTTAAAATTTGTATAATTATTGTATTCAATATCCATTATTTTTAACAAATTATTTTTATCAGAAATATTAATATCATTGTTAGTATGTATATAACAAATATTTGATTTTAATAATGAATTAAAAATAATATTTATGTTATTATTTGAATATTTATAATAAATTGATGATTGTTTATCACTGTATACTAATAAATAAAATATATCATTTTTCTCTTCAAAATAATATGGAATTTGAAAAACATGTTCCATTGGTTTTATTAATTTAAATGGTGGATTAATTATAAATTTATTCCCATAAATTAATTTATAATTAATAGGATCAAATATTATTGGTATTGGATAATAAGGTTCTATTGTATATCCAAATCCAATTAATAAATCATTTTTCCAATATATTAAATTAGTACCACCATACACATTATTTATATCATTTTTAAAATTATTTATATCACCATATATGATTTCACATTCACCAATATTTATATCTGTTATTTTTAATACACATAAATCAAAGAAAGAATAAATAAAATAAAATTCATTATTAAATATATATGGTGTCCAATTATTTTGAATTATATTTGATATATTATTATTTTTAATAAATAATTTATTAATTTTATCATTATATACATCATATATGTAATTTTGCTTTATATTATTGTCATTAGGTATTCCATATAATATCAAATATAACATATTATTATATTTAATATATCTATAATTATCGGTTCCATCAGAATCATGATTATAATTAATAATATCAAAAGTTTGTTCTTTGACATTATTATTATATTTGATTATCATTTTCCCATTATTATTATAGATTTCAAAATCATCATCTTTATAATAATATTTTGAATGTTTATCAACCAATAAATCTATACAATTATTTTTACATAAACATTTATATTCTTTTAAATTATCTTTTCTATTTAATATAAAAATGTTATTTTTACATATATTTACATCATATGTATCCCAATTATTATTTACTAATTTCTTATTTTTAGGATAAACCCAAAAATGGTTATTTCTTAATGAATTAGAATGATTATCACAATAAATATTTGTAAAATTTGTTGTATATAACATAAAATTATTGTATGATATATTATTTAAAATATTATTAATATATTGTGTATTTTTTGAGTAATCAATATTAAAAATATTTTTAATATTATTATTTTGAATATAATTTTGTATATTTAATGAAAGATTATTATCATATATATCAAAAATATCATATGCATATTTTCTTATTGTTTCTTTTACAGTTAATATATCATCAATATTATTATATATTCCTACTATTAATTTATCACATTTTAATTTTAAATTCTCTAAAAAAGTAATATATTCAATATTATTTTCTTCAAAATATATTATAGTAATAATATATTCATACTTATTATTTATACCATTTAAATATTTTGATTTCTTTTGAGTATTCATTAATTAATATTATATTATATTTTTTAAAAAATAAAAAACTAATTATTTATTATATAATTAGTTTTTAATTTAATAACTAGTGAATATAATTCATTCTCATTAAATAATAAATATATTGAAATAAATACCAATAAAAGATACCAATAATATTTTGAAACAAAATGATACATTTTTTATAAATATATAGATTTTATCAATATAATAAATAATTTTCAGTTTTTTCTTAATTTATTTAATAGTATGGAATTTGATATAACATTATATGGAAAGAATGAATTTTATCCAAAATTGAATAATAAAACATATTATATATTAAAAGTTGACAATGAAAGGAAGGAAGAATATATGATAAAATATTTTAATAATTATATTAAAAATGTTAAAAATAATAAAGAAAATTATATTGGTATTGACTTTGAATTTAAACAAGTTCGGAAAAATGAACGTGATGTTGCATTAATGCAATTAAATATGGAAAATGATTCAAATGAAGGATATATATTTATATGTTATCCACCAGAAATGAAAGATAAAAATTTAAAAATATTAATTGAATTGATAACTAATGTAAATATAACAAAAATATTACATGGTTCAGAATCATTAGATATACCATATTTATATAATCAATTATTAAAAACTGAAGATAATATAAATAATTTTAATAAAAATTTTTATGATACAAAATTTTTGTGTGATACAGTTCATATAAAAGAAAAGATAGAGGGAAAATGTTCAATATATAATTTATTATTAGAACATAATATAATGACCAAAGATAAATTTGAAGAATTAGAAAATATAGAAAATATAACAGGACCAATATATATGATTAAAATAGATATTCATAATTTAGATCCAAATATTTTAAAATATTCATTATATGATGTTATATATTTACCAGAATTAATTAAAAAATTTATTAAAAAAGGATATATTTATACTGATTTAATTCCATGTATTATATCATTAGTATTCAAATATAAAAGAAATATAGAGAAAGAGTTTTTAGAATTACAGGATATTATTAATAAATTAAATATATCATATGTATTTATTAATGATAATAGATATTTTTTGAAAGATATATGGGAAATGTATTATTATACAATTGATGATAACAATAAATATATTGAGATTATAAGAGAAATTAATTATTTTAAACAAATGATTGAAATAATTACTAAATTTGTTGTATATTATAACATACTTAAAAATTATAAAGTTATTAATAAAAATTTAAATAATATTGATTTATATAAATATTTTGTTTGGTTAAAAAAATATGAAGAGTTTAATAATATTATAATAGAATTTAATGATAATATTATTAAAGAATTAAAATGATCTTTAATAATTAAATTTAATAATTTTGATTTAAAAAAATAATAATTATATGTATTAATGGCTCCAAAGAATACTACAAAGAAAACAGCAAAGAAAAGTCCTGAACCAGAAGTTGTGAAGGTAGAAGAACCAATTCAACTAACAATTGAAGAACCAGTTGAAGATAAAGAACAAGGACAACAACTGAAAGGTAGTCGTACCATTTTAGTTAAACCAAATGAAAATAAGGTACTTGATGAAAAGTTATTTGATAATTTAGAAGGATTAAAGAATAAGACTGATATTAAGAATTCCAAGTCAATCTTTTTAACTTTTAATACTCTTGAAAACTCAGTTAATGCATTTAATAAACTCAAGACATCAAGTGGTGATAATTTTATTGTAAAGTTTAGTTATTACCGTATTTTCTTTACTATGAATGGTTTAAATGATACAACTGATTATAAGGAACTTAAACAAAAGTTTTTGAATTATATTAATTCAAAGGTTGATGCAAATGTTGTATATTGCAAGTTTTACCGCAAGAATGACAAGTATCTTGGATGTGGAAATTTCACTTTAGACACCATTGATAGTATGAAGGCATTATTATTAAAGGATGGTGGATTAAAGAACTTTTCTTTCGATGGATTAACTGGCACTTTCTATCGATACAACATGCAAAATAACCAAAAGGTTAATGAGACCAAGTAAAAACGAAAAAATTTATATCATGGAAAAGTGATTCATCTTAACAAACCAATTAGGAATTTATATCGTGGAAAAGCGATTCATCTTAACAAACAAATAGGAATTTATATCGTGGGAAAGCGATTCATCTTAACATATATATTATTATAATTGTCACAATTAAATATAAAACATTTAAGTTTATATTTATTGATGTTTGATATTTCACATTTATATTAAAAATATAAATGTGAATTATTTTTTGCAAATAAAAATTGAAAAAATAATATATTAATATATTATTTTATTTTATAAAAAATGAATTTCTTTGGAAATACACATAATGAATTAGAAACTAAAATAAATTTATTAGAAGATAATATAAAAACTAAAATAGATTTATTAGAAAAATCAATAGTTTTATATAAAGAAAAAATAGAATCATTAGAGAATACTATAGTTTTATATGAAAAAAAATTAGAATTATTAGAAGATAAAATAGAATCAAATAATGAAAATATTAATAGTAAAATAGTAAAATAATAAAAATAGAGGATAAAATGAAAATAAACATTTTAAATATATTATCTTTTAATTCAAATATAAATTTTGTTGATGTAATTAATTGTGATACTATTACAATTAATTATTCAAGTCCTCATTCTGGATTTGAAATATATTTTGGTGAAAGAATAATTAGAAAAAGTTATAATTTTAATTATCTTGATACAATTATAGATACATTAGAAAATATTCAAAATATTAATTTGATTTGGTCATTTCCACAACAAAATGATGGATTGACAGAATATTATATAAATCATTTTAATTTTATAAAAAAAATAACAGAATTATATAAAATCAAATTATTATCTATAAGCATGAGAAGTTTTTTACCTTGTAATTTTATAGAATATATTTTAAATGATATATACATTAAAAATATATTAGATATTCATATATGTAATTGTTATCCTATTCACGAAACTAGTATAGAAAATAATAAATATTTGCAAGAAATTATAAAAATGGTTAAATTACTTGATATTAAAATAAGAAAAAAAATAATTATGAAGAATCGTGGTAAAGATATAATATTATCTTTATAAATTTTATAATCCTAAAAATGCTTATTTTTAGTCATTCTCTCTCTCTCGCAAGAAATAATTTTTAGATATAATTTTAATAATTTATTGTTTCATTAAAGGATACTAAATATATATCTAATGATAAACAACATAATTATTATTTTAATTTATTAAATAATAATATAATAGATATAAATTATTATATTAATCACTAAAATGTCTATAATAGATTACAATTTAAATTACATGAAAATTACATGTTTTTTGGTGTAATTTTCGGTAGAATACATGAAAATTACATGTTTTTTGAGTAGTTAATTAAAGATAAAATCGATATTAATATTAAATGGAAAGTCATAAATATAAATGTAATTTTTGCGGAAAAATATTGTCAAGAAGTGATACATTTAAAAACCATTTATCAATATGTAAAATTAAAAAGAAAACAGAATCTAATGAAGATAAAACTATTGAAGATAAAAATAAAATTATTAATCAAAAGAATAATATTATATATGAAAAAGATAAGATTATTTATGAGAAAGATAAAATTATTAATAAAATTTTTAATGAAATAAATTCTATTTTTAATGAGAAAGATTTAAAAATTAATGAATTAGAAGAAAGAATAAAACAACAAGATTTAATAATTGATAAATTATTAAATAAATCAAAATCTAAAACAATAAATAATATAAATAATGGAAATATAAATAATATTAATAATAATATAACAATATCATTTGGTAATGAAGATGTTAAAAATTTATTATCAAATAAAGAAAAACATGATATTATAGGAAGTAAACATATGTGTTTAGAAAAATTAATTAATCATATTCATTTTAATGATAATTATAAACAATATAATAATATTTTAATAACTAATATGAAAGATAATTTAGCATATATATATGATGCTATTAATAGACAATTTATGGCTGTTAATAAAGATGATTTTATGGAAGATTTATTAAATTTAAGAATGGCTGATATTACAACTATTTATAATGAATTAATTGATAAAAATGAAATAGATACTAAAACAATGAAAATTATAGAATTATTACAAGATAAAATTGAAAATAACGATGAGTATAAAGAATCTAAAAAGAATGCTTTAAAATTATTTGTTTATAATAAATCTAAATCTATTTCTAAATGATATAAAGAAATATTATAATATAATATTGATAGATTACTGGCACATCTATCAATTAGATGATGTATAAAAATTGTTTCTATTATATATTATAATATATAATAAAAATGACAGATTTAAATTATAAGATTTATGTATTAGTAAATACGTGTAATAATAAGACATATATTGGAATAACAAATAATGTTGTAAGAAGATTAAGACAACATAATAAAGAGTTAGTTGGAGGTGCAAAATATACAACAAATAATAAAGGCGATGGTGAATGGAAATATTATGGATATATAGAAAATGTTAATAAACATGATGCATTAAGTTTAGAGAAGAAAATAAAATTAAGAAGTAGAAAGAAAAAGGGAACACCAATAGAAAGAAGATTAAAAGCAATAAATGAATTATTAGAATCAACTGATTTGAAATTAACTATATTCTAGTTAATTAAAATTGACTTTTTTTAGAAATTAAACCATCAGTTTTGTCTGCACGACCTTGAATAGGATTTCTAATAAAATCTTCATTTAATGGAACAATATTAAAATTAGCATTATTAAAAGGGAGACTAAATATTCTTTCTCCAATTATATTATTTTTAACACGGTCATCTTCATTGGGTTGTATTGATTCAGGTTTATTAATTTTAAATAAATTATCAAACATATTACTAGTAGATAATTGTTCATTATATTTATTTCTCAAATCTGAATTAATTAAAATATATAAACCAACTTTTAAAGTTTTAATTTTATGAATATTTTCATCATTTAATTCTAAATTATTATATTTTTTAATTTTATTTTTATAGGAAAGAATAATATCTTGTTTATTTGCATCTTTGGAAACGCCAAGTATTTCATAAAAATTATATTTAAAACCACGAGTTTTTTCTTCTACCATTATTAATCTTATACATAATATTATTATAACAAACTAATAATATTATTTATCTTATAAAAAATGTTCAATAAATACTTTAGCACGGACTGTATTATTAATGATTAATGCACCGACTAATCTGTCTAAAATAGTAGATTTAATATTTTTAAGATTATTTATTTTATTAATTCCTCCACCTGACTGTTCATCATTAATTAATAATTGATTTAATCTATGAAAAGAAATTCTATATTCAGGGTCAAATAGATAAATCTCATTTTTATTTAATATTGATTTATATTCATTAATATTCATTATATAATAAGATACAAAAAATTTTAGAAAAATTGAAAAAAATTTTATTTAAGAAAAAGATTATCTAATAATAAATAATGTTATCAGGGAGTTATTTGAATCAAGTTAAAACGTTATTATCAAAAGCAAAAGATAATAATGAATTTGAAATAATGTTTTATAATTATAAATCTAATAATAAATTATCAATAGTCAAATATAAAAATTTATTACATTGGTCTAAAATTAAATCTGAAGAAGACAATTTAAAAATGGAATATAAATCAATGTTAGATATATCATATAATTATTCAAATAACAATTCATACAGAATTTCTATAGAGGGTATAGATAGAATAAATAATATTTTAAATTTAGTTCATCAAAGAAAGAATCATGTTATATTTTCAATGTTAATTTCACAGTTTTCCAAAAATGAGGGTTTTACATTTATTAATAAAATGAAAGAAACCTCTAATATCATAGATATTGATGATTATGATATTAGATGTAGATTGAGTAGCGAAGAACCAATAGATAAGAAAACAATGGAGTCTTTAACTGATGTTCAATATTCAGATGTAGGTAAGATATTTTATAGATATAAACAACGAATTAGTTTATATCTAACAAAGAATATAAGATTAGATTTAACAATTGTTAAAAGTGCAAATAATCCCGATGATTTACATGATGTTAAGAAAGAATTTGAGATTGAATTGGAATATATTAATGAAAAAACACCATCACAAAATATATTAAATGAAATTAATGATTATATTTTAATTATTAAGAAAGTATTAGAGAATTCTAATGAAATTATTTCAAAGACTGATAGTGAAAATGTGATTAAAGAATATAAAAAATTATTATATAGTTCAGAGAATGATAAATCATCAATGTTATACACAATGAATGTTGTTACAACAGAAGTTCAACATATTGTTGATAAAATACCAAATAGATATAGTGTTACTGATAAAGCAGATGGTGAAAAATATCAATTATTTGTATTTAATGATAAAGTATATTTAATATCAAATAATTTAGTTGTTAAAGAAACTAAATATACTGTGAAAGGTATTAATAATACTATATTAGAAGGAGAATTAATTCATATTCATAAAGAAAATATATATTTGTATATGATTTTTGATTGTCTATTTTATGATAATAAAGATATTAGGAATGAAAATTTATATAGTAATAGATTAAAATATGGAGAACAATTTGTTTCAAAAATGAAAATAAATCCATATACTGTAAAAGAATATAATGATAAATTTAATATAGTTGAACAAGAAAAACATTATGAAAATGAATTAATTAAATTTTTTGATAATATTAATAAATTAATTAAAGATGCTAAGAAGAATGATATATTATTTCATAATAAATTTTGTCTATTTCCAAAAGGTGGAGAAAGTAGTGAAGTATTTTCTTTCAGTAATTTAATTTGGCATGGTTGTTTATCAAATAAAAAAGTTAATTGTCCATATATACTAGATGGTATTATTTATACAGGTATTGACCAAAAATATACTAAAAATAGATTTGAACAAAAATTTCCAACATTTAAAAGCAAACCACCTGAATTAAATTCTATTGATATTTATATTAAATTTCAAAGGAATCCAGATACTGGTGGATATTTAGATATATATGATAATTCTGTTCATGGAACTAATCCTAATCAAATATTTAGAGTAGTTTCTTTTTATGTATATGATATGATTGGTGATAAATGTGTTCCAGTTCCTTTTATGAAAGAAGAGAATAATCATGAAGCATTCTTTTTATTAGATAAAGATAAAATTAGAGATAATGAAGGTAATTTAGTTAATGATGAAACTGTTGTTGAAGTTATTTATGTTAATGACCAAATGATTCCACATCAATATAGATGGAAAATTTTAAAAACAAGATGGGATAAAACAGAGGCTGCATTAAGAGATAATAGATATGGTAATCATAAAGAGATTGCTAATAAAAATTGGAAGTCAATGAGAGAGGCTGTAACATTTGAAGAGATTCAAAAGTTAGCAAGACCAGAATCATATAATCAACAAATTAAAATATTATCATCAAGAATTGATTCTAAAGTTATATCTTCAGAACGTGCTCAAGATGTATATTATCAGAAAATTACAAATCTTGGTAAGAAATTTAGAGAATATCATAATTGGATTAAATCAATTCAAATTTATACATATTGTGGTAAAGGTTATGAAAAGAAAAAGAAAACAGTATTAGAAATTGGATTTGGACGTGGTGGTGATTTGATGAAATATTATCATGCTAAAGTTAGTGAATGTGTTGGTACTGATCCAGATTATGAAGGTTTATATGGTGCAATTGATAGTGCAATGGTTAGATATCAAGAAAATGTTAAAAAATTTCCTGATTTCCCTAAAATGACATTTATTCAAGCAGATGGTAAAACACAATTTAATTCAGAAGCACAATCAAAGAAAATTCAAACAATGATAGCAGAAAATAAAACAAATATTGATAAGATATTTACTAAAGATAGAAAATTTGATATTCTATCATCACAATTCTCTATCCATTATATATTTGATGAACAAGAATCAGTTAATAATTTGATTAGTAATATTAAATCATTCTTAAAAGTTGGCGGTTATTATATTTGTACATTATACGATCCTACGTATGTTATGAATTTATTAAATGGGAAAGATACATTTACTTCATGGTATACTGATGATGAAGGACAAAAAAGAAAATTCTTTGAAATTATTAAAAGATTTGATGGAGAATTAACTGATAAACCAGGTTTACCAATTGATGTATATATGTCATGGATTAGTCAAGATGGTAAATATTTTACAGAATATCTTGTTTCTCAAAAATTATTAATTGATACTATGAAGAAAGCAGGATGTTATTTAGTTGATACTGAAAGTTTTGCAAATTTATATACTATCACTAAAGATTGGATTTCTAATGTGATTGACCATGAAGTAAATCCTAAAAATAAAAAATTCTATAAAAAAGTGGCAACCTTTTTTGGAGAATTAAAAGGTATGGATAAAGAAGGCAAAATATGGAATGATCTTTATCGATTTTATGTCTTTAAGAAAATTGAGAAAGTATAACCGCTGCTAAATAGTTGATAACACTTGGTACCAACTATTTTTAAAGGACTAGAGCGGTATTCTTACATTTGTTTATAAAATTTTATTGTATTAATAAAATTTTATAATTATTAATTATTATATTAATATAAACTATATAATATATAAGGAGTTATATATGAATAGAATGTTGGAACATATACAGATTTTAAATTATATAGATATGGATCATACCACCAATAAGTAATTGGTTGTGATAATGATACAGACTTTGTAATATATATATCAGATGAAGAATCTGAATCAGAAGATGAATCATCACTATGTTTCTTATGTTTTCTATGTTTCTTACTACCACCATCAAGTTTTGATTTAATTTCTCCTAATTTATTCTTAAATTTATCATTATTTGTTTTTCCCTCAAATTTCTTAATGCTAATATCTACTTCATTATTATTTCTTTCTTCTTTAACTTCATAATGGTATAATTTACCATCTCCAGAAGAGCCTTTCTGAATACTAAAATAAAATTTATTTACAGAATTATTAAAATGTTCTGATAATCCAGTATAAAAAATGTTTGCCGCTTCATTTGAGTTCTTTGCTTTGATTTTAGTATCAAAATTACCTTGAATATAAGGATTCACTAAGTGATATGTATTAACCATTTTTATATATCTATAATTAGATTTTTTTTAAACTTTATTTTTTTTATTAATAATCATTTTAAAGAATACTATTTTTAAATAATATAATATTATGGGTTATATTCTTGAATTAAAAACTACACAAGTAACACCTATTAAAATTGTAATAGATGCTATAAATTCTCTTTTATCTGATGCAAATTTTGATTTTTATCCTTATTATATTGATGATTCTAATAATGAAGATAATATTGATGATATTCAATCTAATACGGAAGAACAAAAACCAACAGAGAAAAAGAAAACAATTGGTGGATTTGTATTAAAGGAAGTAAATAAAACAGGAAAAATATTGGTTTATATGCGTTTAGATGCTGATAAGTTTGATGTTTATAAATATAATTATCATAAGAATAAATTAAGTTTAGGTATTGATATTGGAAATCTTTTAAAATGTTTAAAATGTATGTCTCATTTTGATACTATGACATGGTTAGTTGACCAAGATGATATTAATAAATTAATTATCATCTTAGAAAGTGTTGAAAGAAAAGAAAAGAAAACTTTTAAATTAAATCTAATGGATATTGAAGAAGAAACATATGATATTTCACCTATTCAATTTCCTTATTCAATAACATTACCTTCATCTGATTTTCATAAATATTGTAAAGATATGGTAGCATCAACAGATAAAATTGAAATAAAAGCGACTAATAATAAATTATTTTTCTCAGGAAAAGGAGAGATAGGAAATATAGAATTTGAGGTTGGTGAAACTAATGGTGGTTTATCAATAGTTTCAACAACAAGTAATACCAATGAAATAGTTCAAGGATTATTTGAGTTAAAATTTTTATTAATTTTTACTAAATGTACTAATTTATGTAATCATGTTACATTATTTCTTAAAAATGATTATCCTATTATTGTTACTTATCAAGTTGTTCCATTAGGTGAAATTAAATTAGTTTTATCACCTTCTAAAATTGATTAATGAGCAATATAAATAATATCAGTGCCCCATTTTTTTAATAGTTTTTCATTAATTAATTTTAAACTATTATGTTTTGAATTATTATTCCATATTTTAATAACTACTTCATTATTCTTCCTCAATCTAACAGATATTCCCATTATTTCATTTGGTATAGTTGGACATAAAATACCACATACAAAATATACGGATAAATCCTCCCATAATTCATCAACAAAATCTTCTTGGATTTTATAAGACCAACAACCACCATTTTTATTTAATTCATCTTCCCAAATAGGTTTTACTCCTTCTTTCATTATAAAATAATGTTTATTTGTTATTCCTCCTACTTTTGACCAATTATTATAAATCTGCCAAAAGTCTTGTATTGTCTCCATTTTATATAATTCCTTATAGCCTGTAATTGACCAATTATCTTTATCATAATGATACCAAATTACTAAATTATTTTTTAATTTTGTATTTAATTCTAATGACATTACTTAAATAATATATTTTTCCTTTAAATTAATAAATATTTAATAAAAAAATATAAATTAATATAATATAATATAATATGAATTTTATACGTGAAATTAATTCGAATGATTCTTTAATAATAAATTTAGATAGAGACCCATTATTAACTAGTTATTTAATAACTAGAAAAACAGAATTATGTGATGATAGAAATGATTTTAGAAAATATAAAGATAATTCAACTGCAGAATTTACTAAAACTTTCTTTCCATCAACAGATATTGGCATTGAAAATTTATACAGGTTTATTGATTATAATTTTAGTTATATAAATTATAAATTAATAACATTAATTAATGAAAAATTAATTTTACATGGTGAATATTTAAAATTAGATGAAAAAATAATATTCTTTTGTAAAGGAGGAAATATATTAAGAATATATTATATTGATATAATTAATAAATATAAAGATAAAGCTAATCGTGTCTTAGGTCATTATATTGATTTAGTTAATGATAATTATAAAAAAAATTTTGGAATTAGTGATTGTGATTATTCAATATATATAATAACAAATGATGAGAAAAGATATAATTTAATTTATGATTATGTTTCTAAAATTTTAACAGAATCTTTAATTGAAATCCGTAATAATTTTGAACAAATACATGAAGGTATATTTCAACCTGCACCTATTTATAATCCCGACCAAACAATATATAAATATAGTAAAATGAGTATAGATATTCTTAATGAATTATATAATATTTTATTATCAGGAATAATACCAGATGAAAAAGATTTTTTTGATAGATTTTTTAAAACTGCAGATGGTAAATATAAAATATTTCAAGATATACATTCAGGTTCATTATATATAAAAATAATAAATTTGTTAATTAAAAATGGTAATAATTTAAATGATATTAAAATAGTTCAAAATGAAGTTATATTAAGTGAATTAAATAAAAAATTACAAACTCTTTCAAATTTATATAGTGTTGTTAATAAAAATCAATTAATTGTCAATTTAAATAATTCATACTTAAATGATGCAGAATTATATAATGATTATCATGATAAAAATAAAAATGATAAATATAAAATTGTGCCATTTATTGGTAATGCACTAGGTCTTGCACCAACGAGTACTAAGAATAATGATGCTAGGATTGCAATTAAGAAAAGAAAAGATTTGATAGTTAAATTTTCAAATGATATTAATTTTAATAAAATAACATATATTAATCGTATTGAAAATTATCATTTTATTTCAGTTAATAGTTCAATTAATAATATTAATAAATCACATTTTGTTAGTTTTGATTTGTTTAGAATAAAATATAATTTAAATATATTAGATATTATTAAAAATGATGTAAACGAACAAGATAGTAATATTCATATACCAAGTGAATTTATTGATGTTAGTATTAGTAAATATAATGATATTTTCTTACAAAGAATGAATTATAAATTAGAATCACATGAAGTTAGTGATTATATGCCACATAAAACATTGTCAATAGATGGTAATAAAATTGCAGATAATATTCTAATGTCAAGTGATTTATATTTAATATATGATTTAAATATTGTATTATTTGTTCAAAATACATTTTTACCATGGATAGATTTAAAATATGCCAAAAGAATTAAGAGATTATTATTTATGACATTTTATAAAATTTATACTAAAATTAGAAGTGGTTTAGATATTGCTTTAATACATGAATTTATAGGAGATATAAATATTATTAAAAATATCATGAGTGGAGTTCCAAATTTACAAACTTTTACATTAGGAGATGTTCAAAAGGATCAATTAAATATTTTAATTAATAAATATATTAAAATTAATAATCCAGTTCCAAATAACACTAATAAATTTGATTTAGCATCATTACATATTTTATTTTTTACAACAGATATTGATTATATTACATTTGAATTTACATATGGTAATGAGAAATTAAAGGAATTATTATCTGATAATTTAAATTTAATTTTAAATTTTATTTTTAGAAATATTATATTATATTTAAATAGTAATGCAACTAATAATCAATTTGTTAAATATTTAAGAAAAGAATATAATGTATATAATTATTATGATAAAGTAGCAAATAGAGATAAATTTATTGATGATTATATGGGTAATTTTAATAATTTCTTGAAAGAATTTCATGACAGTATGGTAGAATTGGAAGGTTTATTAACTATACAAATTAGACAAAGAGGTGGTAATTTAAGTAATTTAGCCTTATTGCAACAAAATGGAGGTATGGACCCTATAAGACGATTTTTTAACTTAAAAAAATTGAATAATGTTTTATTTAATGATTCTTATCAATCTATTTCAGATGAAAAAATGACTCAAAATCCAATTTCAAAATCAACAGAAATAATCTTGAGTCCAAAAGAAATAATCTCAGGTCCAAATGAAGAATTATTAAGAACATTTAGTAGATTTAATATAGAAGACACTAAATATGATAATGATGAATTAACAGAAGAACAACAAGCAGAATTAAATCGTTGGAAACAACAATATAAAAGTATACCAAAAAAAGTTTATCATAACACTTTTGATTTTGAAAATTATGATATGTATTCTACTTAATTATTATTATTTTATATTATAAAAATAATGGATAATAAAAATAATATTAATATTAATATTATAAAATCAGAAAATAATGAAACTAGAATGATATTACATACTATTCATGACATGACAATAATTACTGATTCACAATATGAATATATAAAAGAATTAAATAAAGAAGATTTATTATCTATAATAAATGCTTATCGTGAAACAATGAATTTAACTATTGATTTTATTGAAAGATTTTTATAAAAAAATTATATCTTTGATAATTTTTTTATAATTAAAAATTAAAAAAATTGAAAAAATTATATCTAAAAAAAGATTATATAATATATTATAATTACAATGGAATCAACTATGCAAAAAGAAATTAACAAATTAGTAGAATTATATTTTGAACAACCAAAAATTTTATATGCTCATCTATTTAATTCATATCATCAATTTGTTAGTGAGATTATACCTTATTCATTAACTCAAGAACAAAATTATTTTCATGAGTCAGTTAATAAAGAAAAGATTTATCAACATGGATTTAAATGTTCTAATATAAGGATTAAGCCATCAACATTTGAAAATGATAATGAAATTAAATATCCACATGATGCTAGAAAGAATGAATTAAATTATTTTGCTAGTGTTATTGCTGATGTTCAACAAGTAGTTGAAATTATTGATACTATTACAGGAAATAAAGTTATTAAAAATATTGGTGAATTAGAAAAAGAAACACCTGTTGCTAATATTCCTATTATGGTTAAATCTAGATATTGTTCAACTTATATTAAACAAAATTATGCAAATGAATGTAAGTATGACCCAGGAGGATATTTCATTGTTAATGGTGCTGAGAAAGTAGTTATTTCAATGGAGAAAGTAGTTGATAATAAAATTTTAGTTCATGGTAAGAAAGACCCATCTAATGAAGATAAAATGATTTATACTTGTCAGATTTTATCAAAGAAAAATGATTGGTCAGATAATTTACAAATTTTATCTCTAAAAAATAAAAAAGATGGTTCTTTAATTGTTAGCACTAGTTCTCAATTAGTTGATGTGCCATTATTTATATTAATGAGAGCATTAGGTGTAGAAGATGACCAAAAAATTATTAGTTATATTACTTATAATTTAGAGGATACAGAAATGTTAAATTTAATTAGACCATCAGTAGCAAACTCTGTTGATGAAGATGGTAATATTATTAGAACTAAAGAAGAAGCATTTGAATATTTAATTAGTAGAATGAAAAGAAATAAACGTATTACACAATCGGAAGAAGATATTGCAAAGATTCAAAAGAGAATGTATTTAAATAAAATATTACAAAATGATTTATTAACACATTTAGGTGATGATATTCCAAAGAAGATTGTATTTTTAGGATTAATGACTAATCGTTTATTAAATGTTATGTTAGGAAGACAAGAACCAGATAATCGTGATGCATTACAAAATAAACGTGTTGAACCACCTGGTATATTATTAGGTCAATTATTTAGACAAAATTGGAAGAAAATGTTAAGTGAAATTGGTAAACATTTCAAAAAGAAGAATCAATCTGATGAAACACCAATTAATGTAATTAATCAAATAAAACCATCAATAATTGAACAAGGTTTAAAAACTGCATTAGCAACAGGTATATGGGGTATTAATAAAACAAAGAAAGGTGTCGCACAAGCATTTCAACGTGTTAGTTGGATTCATACAGTTAGTTATTTAAGACGTATTGTATCACCATCCATGGATGAAACAACACAAAGTATTACATCAATTCGTCAAATTAATAATAATCAAATGCAATTATATTGTCCATGTGAAACACCAGAAGGTCATAATATTGGTCTATATAAACATTTATCAATGATGGCAAGTATTACAAGTCAAAATACAACACAATATGATGTTGTTAAAAATTTGTTAAAAGATAATAAAAATATTAGACATCCATATGATATTGACCCTTTAAATTTTAAATTATGGATAAAAATATTTATTAATGGTGATTGGTATGGTGTATGTAAATTAACAAGTGCATTAGAAATTTTTGATTTCTTAAAATTAAATAGACGTAATAATATTATTGATAAGTCAACATCTATATTATTTGATTATGGAAGTAAAGAAATTAGAATATATTTTGATGGTGGAAGATTAATTAGACCATTATTAGTTGTTAATAATAATAAATTACATTTTACTCCAGAAATTGTTAAAGAAATTAATAATGAAATTAAACAAAATAATAGAACTAAATCATGGAGAAAGATAATTAATAAATTTCCTAATTTAATTGAATATGAAGATATTGAATCATTAAATTATTTATTAGTTGCACAAAATGAAGAAAAATTAGAGGAAAGTATTATTGCTTCTAAAAAGAAAGTTGAATATGAAAATCCAACAAAAATTAATAGATATGGTGAATTTAAATGGTCTAATTATACTCATTGTGAATTTCATGCATGGTTAATGTTTGGTAGTACACTAGGTAATGTTCCTTTTTCTAATCATAATTATGCTTTAAGAAATATTTTACATTTCTCCCAAGCAAAACAAGCAATTGGTATTTATATGTCTTCTTATAAAGATAGAATGGATATTTCACAAATTTTATATCATCCTCATACACCATTAGTTGTTACTCAAGCAATGAAATATAATAATACTTTAGATTTACCTTATGGTGAAAATGCTATTGTTGCAATTTGTTCATACAATGGTTATAATCAGGAAGATAGTATTATTATTAATCAAACTGCTATTGATAGAGGTATTTTTAGAGCCGATACAGTTAAAGATTATCATAGTGAAATTGAAAAGAATCCATCAACATCTCAAGATGATATTTTTACTAAACCAGATAGAAATAAAGTAACAGGAATTAAACAAGGTAAATATGATAAATTAAATGATAAAGGTTTTATTCCTGAAGAAACAGAAATTAATAATGAAGATGTTATTATTGGTAAAATATCTCCTATTCAACCAACTGCTAATAATAGTAATGTTTATAAAGACAGTTCTACAATTTTCAAATCTAATTTAACTGGTGTAATTGATAGAGTCCATACTGGTATTTATAATGCTGAAGGTTATGAAATGTATAATATTCGTGTAAGAACAGAAAGAAAACCAATTATTGGGGATAAATTCACATCCATGCATGGACAAAAAGGTACTATTGGTATTGTATATCCACAAAAAGATATGCCTTTTACAGAATCTGGAATGATTCCTGATTTAATCTTCAATCCTCATGGTTATCCATCACGTATGTCTCTTGGTCATTTTATTGAATGTTTAGTTGGAAAAGAAGCGGCAGAAATAGGTAGATTAGCAGATGGAACACCATTTAATAATTATGATGTTAAACAAATTCCAGAAACTCTTAAAAAATTAGGTTTCTCTCCATATGGTAATGAACCATTATATTGTGGATTAACTGGTCGTAAAATGAATGTTGAAATTTTTATTGGTCCTGTTTATGTTCTACGTTTGAAACATATGGTCTTAGATAAAGTTCATGGTCGTGCTAGAGGTCCAAGACAAGCAACAACACGACAACCATTAGAAGGTCGTTCTAAAGATGGTGGTCTTAAAATCGGTGAAATGGAAAAAGATGCTATTGTTGCTCATGGTATGGGACAATTTCTTAAAGAGAAATTTATGGAATCATCTGATATTTATAAAGTTCATGTTTGTAATGACTGTGGTATGTTTGCATCTAAAGTTATTGATAGAGATTATTATAAATGTAAAGCATGTCAAAATACTACTAGAATATCCGCTGTAGTAATTCCATATGCCTGTAAATTATTATTCCAAGAATTAACTTCTGTTAATATTCTCCCACGAATTAGAACTGAAAAATCATTACATGCTGATGATGCATAAATTATAATTAATTTAAATAACTCTCATAAAGTAATTAATAAAAAATTGTCATAAGATATAATATTTATAGTCATAAGATATAATTTTTTTTGTAAAAAAAATTGCTTGTAGTTTTTTGTAAAAAAAATTGAAATTATTTTAATATATACATTTAGTAAATATTAAAATAAAACTTATTTAATACCAAATGTTTGCTCAAATTGAAGACCAACTTATTAATCTCAAGTCTGATTATGAAAGACTTATTCAATATTCCTCAAATAATTTATTAAACATTGAACAAATGTTTAATGAATTAAAAGTTATTAAATGTAATAATGAAACACTAGTTTATACCAATCTACCTAGTTTTAATAAAATGGCTTTAGTTTCTAATATTGCTGATAATATTTGCACTGAACTTTGTGAATTATGTTTTTCACTTAATAAATTAGAGAAAGAAAGGAAAGAAGTTATTGAATTAACTGTTAGTGATGTATTAAATGATATTATTACTAACATTGAACAAGAATCAATTCCTATTAAAAAGAAATCAAAGAAACACAAGAAAACAAAACTCCCTGTTATTGATGAAGATATGGCTTTCTTATCAGAACAAATTGAAATGAATAAGAAAATGAAAGAAAGTATTCAAGAAGAAGAAAATAAACAGGAATTAATTAATAAAGAAGTGTCAAAACTTTATTTTTATAGTCAAATAACTCAAAAGAAAGAATATACAGAAACATTAATTAAAGAACAATTTAAAATAACGAATTATATTTGTGAATCACCAATTGGATGTAAATTCTATTCTAAAGGTGATAAATTTGAACAACATAAAAAAATAGAAGCATTAAAAATTAGAAAACAAATTTTTAATGTTAGAAATAATGATATAATTCCACCAGATATTGCATCATATGAACATAAATTATTATCAATACAATATAAAGCATTAGAAAAAAATTATTTATTAATGAATACTATAATTTCATCAATATATTTTAATTATATTTGCTCTGAACCATTATATGATGTAATTAATATTGATAATTGTTATTACCAATTTAATCATAGATTAAGTAAAAATACATTAAAAGTTAATACATTAAAATTACATTCAATGTATTTTACAATTGAAAGTTTTCGTGAACGTAAACTTGTTAAAATCGTTGATTTTGAATTAGTTGGTAATGATATTGTAAATCAAGGACCAACTATTACTATATTATTAGAACAAATACTTTAATTTATTATAATGACCTCCTGTACTTTGTGTTTTAGAAGTATCATCTCTTTTATTATCATGTAGTTTTGTATAAATATCTTCTATTATTTTAACATGATGGGAAAATCATCAACATCATAATAAACCAAAATATGTTTAATTTAAACTATTCTTTAATTTCAAATATTTTATCTTGTATTTGAGATATTTTGAATTAGTACGTGTTATTTTTTCAATATTTGTTATTAATGGTTCGTTGTTAACAAGTTTTTTCGTTTTGAGTTTATCAACTAATTCATTTGATATAGAAATAAATTTATTATATTGTGATAATTCTATAGGCTTTACCATTTTATAGTTTATAATTTTATTATATAAATCTTTTATTTGTTCATCATCATTAGTATCTAATTTTAGTGTTTTATTTAATTCTCTAAAAAAATATCTAACATTATACATTTGAATAATATTCTCAAAAAGCACTTTTTCACTTGACATATATATAAATCTAGATATTTTTTGATATTATTTATTCATTAATTGTCTAGTTATATAATGTTTTATATCGTGTGTATTATTTATTTCTGTTAATATAAATAATAATAATTGTTCTAATAAATGTTGATCTAGAAAACTAATTAATTTGTATAATTCTGATTGAGTTAAATTTTTATTGATTAATTTAATCTATTCTTTAATTTTAAATATTTCATCTTGTATTTGAGATATTTATTTTCGTAATGTTCTGCTCTTGGTGATAATGCTTCTTGGTTTCCTTCTGTTATGTCTGTTATTTTTTTAGGGGACTTTATTATATTAAAATGTAGTTTATTTACTCTTTCATCTATCATTTTATCAGAAGATTTTTTTATTGCAACAGGATATAGTTTAGATGCTCTTTCATCTGCTAATTGTTCTTCTTCCTCTGCTATTCGGTATTGTTCTTGCATTCTTTCGTAGTTTTCTCGTTCTTCTCGTTCTTCTACTATTTTACCATTCATTGCGTCTTGTTTTACTCTGTCTGATGAAAATGGGTCATTTAATAATTTATTTAACTCCTTTAATAATCCTAATAGTAAACCTGCTATTTGAATTTGATCTTGTCTACCAATACTTGATATTGTTTTGATAGAACTGTGATTTAATAATGAATCTACAGTTTTGATCAATTGTAAATATGTTCTATTAGAATCATATGTTGATGTTTTTATCAAATTTAATGACATAGATAAATCTTTTACCTCATGTTTAATCGGATCACCCGAAGGTAGAGTTATTGTGTAGTCATTCATACTATCAATAATTGACTGACACCTATCAAAATATTGTTTATGATTTTTATACAATATACTAGTATTATTTACAGACGCCATATATATATATTTTTTTTAACTATTTAATTATCTAATGATTCTATTACACTATTAAATAAATCATTAAATATTGTTTTATCCATTAATTGTTTAGTTATATAATGTTTTATATCATGTGTATTATTTATTTGTGTTAATATAAATAATAATAATTGTTCTGTGTTATTTTTATAGTTTTCATTATTAATAACTAAATTACCAACAATATTTAATCCTAATTCTTCTGATGAATGTTGATCAAGGAAACTAATTAATTTATCTAATTCTGATTGAGTTTTATTTAGTATCATATATTAATATTATAATAAATAAAACTTTAAATTTTTTATTGAATAAATCTAAAATCTATTCTTTAATTTTAAATATTTCATTTTGTATTTTAAATATTTATTTTTAATTGGTAGATTTTGGTTATTAGTTTCTAATATAGCTAATCTATTTCTAATTTCTTCAATAGATAATGCATTACTACCACTATTTATTATGTTCAAAGATAATCTAATAGAATCAATATATAACGTTATATTTTGATTTTCTTTTTCTGACAATTCTTTTCTTTTAGATATATATTTTTTTTGTTTAATATATTCATCTAATTTTGTTAATAATTCATTTGCTTGTAATATAGTCTTATAAAATTTTATTGGTGTAGAAGGAGAATCATTAAAATCTATGATATTATTAAATAAATCATTTATTCCATTATCAGTTTCTGATTCTAAATTTAAATTATTAAATTTATTTAAAAATTTAAAACTGTTTTTAATATTATTATATGCATTAAATTGATAATAATCTATATATTCACTCATTATATATATATTCTTAGATATTTTTTTATATTTTTTTATATTATTTTATTTTGAGCACAATTTAATAACTCAAATAATCATAACAACTAAATTGACTATAATATTTTTAGTCATAAATTTTGATTTAAGTTATACTCCAATTTTATTCCTGTTGGATGAAATGTTCTTGGAAATTATTCTTTGTTCTTTTTAAAGTTACTTTCTCAACAGTTGGTCTTGATTTTATTATTTGGTCTGTTATGGATGCAGCTTTATTAGAATCTTGTAATATTTCTGTTAATGCTTTTTGTATATTTTCTTTCTTTAATGGTTCTTGTTTTTTAATAACATTTCTTCTTAATTTACCATCTTTGACATCAACAGTTTCTTCTTCTATAGATTTTAAATAATTTAATATAAAATCTTCATGTTGTTTTTTATCTTTTGTTAATTTTTTGGTTTTCTCTCTAAATTCTCTTATTTTATCATCAATGTCTAAATATTTTCTTACATTCTGAACAAATTCTGGTGAAACCTGTTTCTTTGGTTTATCATCATGACTTTCACTATCTGACATTATATTTATTAAAAAGATTTTTTTCTTTATAAATATTATTATTTTTTATTTTAATAATATTTATATTAATTTAATGATTTTTTCTGCTCCAAATAATCTTGTTGTTTTTTATTGTTCAATATTTTATTCTAATCTATTTTTTAATTTTAAATATTTCATCTTGTATTTGAGATATTTATTTCTATGTTTTGTATCAAGTTGTGGTAATATATTAGATTCTTGATCATATAAAAGCACATTTTGTGTTGTTGGTCTAGTTTCTAATCGCAATTGCATTCGCATTGGTGGTTGATTTGGTGGCAGACCATTTTGGTTAGTTATATGAGAATTATTATTTCCACTTTGATTATCTGGTTTATTTTTTAAATCAAGTTTATTTAATTCGGCTAATAAATCATTTAATTGTGATAATAATTTACCATATATAATATCTTCTTTTAAATTAATAGGTGCACCTGTATAAGTATTAATAATCGGTATAACTGTAAACAATTTATCATAATTTAAATTATGTCTCAATAAAAAATCTAATAACTTTGTAAAATCGGATAAATCTGTTTTACTTTCTAGAACTGGTATATCTATAAGCTTTTCTAAATGTTCTTTTGGTGTATCTATATCGCGTATTGATGTTTTTGATAAATCATATTTATAATTTGCACTATATGCAATTAATTCCCTTAAAATCTTTAATGTTTCATTCTTTAAATAATCAAAAGGGTCTTTATTTGGTTCTTGTTTTAAACTACTCATCATATTATCTTTATTACCACGCATATAACCACTCATAAAATCTTTATTACCAGTCATATAATCATTATAACCACGTATATAACCACTCTTATAATCTTCATTACCACTCATATAATCTTCCTTACCACTCTTATCTTTATTACCACTCTTATCTTTATAACCACGCATATAACCATTCATAAAATCTTTATTACCAGTCATATAATCATTATAACCACGCATATAACCACTCTTATAATCTTTATTACCACTCTTATAATCTTCATTACCACTCATATAATCTGTATTACCACTCTTATCTTTATAACCACTCGTATTATCTTTATAACCACTCGTATTATCTTTATAACCACTCATATTATCTTTATTACCACCCATATAATCTTTATTACCACTCATATTATCTTTATTACCACTCATATATATAATATTAATATAAATTAATTTAAATTAATTTAATTTATATTAATTTAATGATTTTTTCTGCTCCAAATAATCTTGTTGTCTTTTCTTGATTTCTTTTTCTATTTCAATAGGATCAGTAATTGAATCATTCCATGACTCAATATTATAGCCTTTCTCACGTAAATATTCTATTTGATATTTAACTTTATCTATTCTATCAACTTCTTCTACTTCAATTGTTGATTCATTCCATTCACCAACTGATATTTTTGTATCTGGAACAATATATGAGTTATTCCATTCACCAACTATATTTTTATTATCTTTTGACATAGACATATAATTATTATAATTAATTATTCTTTATAATAATTTATGCAGTACATAATGGTTTAAGGTTATAGTCTGGTTCATAGGTTGAGTTATTCCATGGACTAATGGTGTACTTTGGATTTGGAATAGTTCCACGAATATCATAAGAAGCATTCTTTAAAGATTGACCAACAGTATTAATACCAATAACATATCTATCAGTATTAATTAAAGTATCATTGTTGACGTTATATTTGGCTTGGGAAAAATCAGTATCAAACCATTTATTATTTATTTCCTTTGGTAAGAAATCTTTTGCATTATATTTTTCATTATTCTTATTCATAGTAACAGCATCAGCGGAATTTTGAACTGGAATTGGTGGTTGGAATGCAGCATTTAAATCAGCACCATCACCAAAACTATCATTACCTTGGAAATTATAAATACTATCACTCATAACTTTCTTTGCGGTTTCAGATTGAACAATTGTTTGAGGGACAGTATTGGATTGCATATTTGCCATGGTATTACTATTTAATACTGAAACTAATTGTGTAGGTTTTTCTTGAGGTAAAACAACTTCAAAATTTTCATGATAATCACCTTGAGTGAAATATTCTGGCTCAAAATGTTCTTGGACATGATTTTCTTGTTTTTCAGTTGCTTCAAATCCTTCACAACTAGACATATGCATTACATAAAAAATGAAGCATAAAATAATTATTAAAAGTAATGTTTGTTGATCAATTTCCATCAAATATATAATTAATTATAGAAAAAAAATTAAAATATTAATTAATATAAATATCTAAATCTTCCGAACTTTCCGAATTAAAAACATATTTATTTTTAATAATTATTTTTTTAATTATTATATTATTTTTTTCTATTTTATTACCATATATTTTAACATTATCACCATTTTCTATATAATTTAATGGTAATTCCATATTATTTTCATTGATTATTTTAAAATCAACCGATCCTTTTTTAATATTTGAAATATATTTACTACCATCTTGAGATATTATTATAAAATCTTTCTTTGAAATATAAATCTCTTTTATTTTTATTTTATATGATTCCATTATAACTAATTTAATAAAATTTTTTTATTCTAAACTTTATTATATGATTGATAATTTAAATTTAGATAATGAAGAAGAATTGTTTTGGTATAATAAATATATTAAATATAAAATTAAATATTTAGAATTATTAGGTGGAGACCCACAACAACTAAACATTGCAAAAATTAAATGTAATGATGCATTTAAATATTTAACCCAAGCAAAAGAAAAAGTAAAAGAAATGGAAACTAAATATAAAGGCAAAGGTTTAAAAAAAAGTGAATTAGAAAAAAAACTTCATGATGTATATGAATCTAAAAAATCAGCAGAAACTAGATTTAATAGTGCGAAAAAAGAATATGAAAAGTTAAAAGCAAAATCAGCAACACATCAAGTATCTCCAAAACCAGCAACACACCCAGCATCTCCAAAACCAGCAACACAACAAGCAGCAAAAACAGCAACACACCAAGCATCTTCAAAACCAGCAACACACCCAGTATCTCCAAAACCAGCAACACACCCAGCATCTCCAAAACCAGCGACACAACAAGTAGCAAAATCTGCAACACATCCAGTATCTCCAAAACTAGCAACACAACAAGTAGCAAAACCAGCAACACATCCAGCATCTCCAAAACCAGCAACACAACAAGCAGCAAAACTAGCATCTCCAAAACCAGCAACACATCCAGCATCTCCAAAACCAGCAACACAACAAGTAGCAAAACCAGCAACACACCCAGCATCTCCAAAACCAGCGACACAACAAGTAGCAAAAACAGCAACACACCCAGCATCTCCAAAACCAGCAACACATCCAGTATCTCCAAAACCAGCAACACATCCAGTATCTCCAAAACCAGCAACACAACAAGCAGCAAAAACAGCAACACACCCAGTATCTCCAAAACCAGCAACACAACAAGCAGCAAAACCAGCAACACAACAAGTAGCAAAACCAGCACCAAAACAGGTTGCAACATCAGCATTTGGAAATTTAGCAAAATTATCAAGAACAAAATTAGAAAATGCTATTAATTCTAATATAACTACTATGACATCAAAATTAGGTAATATGTCACCAACTAAATTAATAAATGATGCAAAAAATAAATTAGGTGATGTTGTTAATTCTAAAATAACTATAGCAACTACAAATTTAGGTAAGATTGCAAATATGACACCAATAAAAATGATAAATAGTATTGGAAATAATTTAGAAAATGCAGTAAATTCTCAAATGTCATCAATAACATCAAATCCACTTGCTATACTAACAACACAATCAAATAGTGAACCCAATGTTGCAGTATCTGAAAATCAAAATAATGAACCCAATGTTGCAGTATCTGAAAATCAAAATAGTGAACCTGATGTTGCAGTATCTGAAAATCAAAATAGTGAACCTGATGTTGCAGTATCTGAAAATCAAAATAATGAACCTGATGTTGCAGTATCTGAAAATCAAAATAATGAACCTGATGTTGCAGTATCTGAAAATCAAAATAATGAACCTGATGTTGCATTATCTGAAAATCAAACTGTTCAATCAAAATAATTTAAAGAAAAATTGAAAAAAACATAAATTATTTAAAAGGTTAATTACTCTATAAATAACTTATGACAGACATGAGCAAATACTTAGATATGAATAATGATGAAATAGATAATTTATTAATGGGAATAAATATTGATTCAAAACCAGAAATTATAGTAAATAATAATATATGTAAGAATTGTAAGAGTAGTAATTTAATGGATAATAATAAAGGTCAAATAATTTGTCGTGAGTGTGCTGTCATTAATTGTGAATTTTTAGATGAAAGTCCAGATATTTCTGGCAATGATAATGACCCTAAAAATAATTCAAAATATGGCGCACCATCTAATTTTTTCTTTCCTAAAGCATCATTAGGGACGAAAATGGTTTCTAAAGGTTATAATAGATTAAGTATTTTACAGAAACAAGGACAAATGCCATATAAAGAGAAGAGTTTAATGGATGTATTAGAAGTAATTCAAATGAAATGTAAAAAATATGGTATTACACAAAGTATTATTGATAGTTCTAAAATCTTGTATAAAAAAGTTTCAGAATCAGTTCATTTGAAAGGGAAACGTGTTGGTAAAAGTATTATTATGAGATGTATTAATAGACGTGCTATGATTGCAGCATGTTTATTTCATGCTTGTAAATTACAAAGAGAACCACGTAGTCCAAAGGAAATAGCGGATATTTATGATTTGGAGATTAAACATGTAAATAGGGGATGTAGAAAGTTTTGTGATATTATAGATCCAAATACACTATTTTATCAGATTAAGAGTTCTCAATCAACTGATTTTATTGAAAGATTTGCAAAGAAATTAAATATTGATAAAATGTATATTGATATTTCAAAAGATGTGTCAAATAATATTCATAAATTAGATTTAGCATCTACACATGAACCACCATCAATTGCTGCAGGATGTATATTATTAGTTACATATTATTATAATATTCAATTATCTAAAAAACAGATTTCTGATATTTTTGGAATTTCTGATGTAACAATATCAAAAACATTTAGAAAAATCTGGCCTTATCATAAAATTATTTTGAATAATACTATTACTGATTTAATTTTAACTAAAAAGAATCTTGTTAATAATTCAGAAACAACTCAAACAACAGAGAATGATAGTAGCGATAGTGATGATAGTGATACTGAGACAAAAATAACTAAGGGTATTTCCAAATTAGAAATTAAGAAATAAATTTTCTCCTTTATTTTATATATCTAGTATGTCTGAAGATGAATTATATAAAATAAAATATCTAAAATATAAAAGTAAATATTTACAATTGAAAGAAGAATTAGAAGGTGGTGGGTTAGGTGAAAATAATGGTATTACACATTATTTTATTATTGCAGACGAGAGTAGAATAAATGTTCTTAAAGCAATGAATAAAAAACCAAGAAGAATAGATAGTTATCATACAATTATGAATCAAATTGGTATATCTTTTTATGAAGGAAATAAACAATTCTCAGAAATTAAGAAAGCATTAATTGGAAATATAATGGCAAAAGGTGCAAAAGGTGTAGCAGCAGGTGTTCTTGCAGTTGGTGATACTGCCGTGATGGGAACAGGTAGTGTTATTGGTGCCGTTGGTGATTTAGCAAAAATAGCTGTAGCAGTTGGTACAGCAGGAGTTCTTGATTATACTGATGGTCCCGCATTATTTGAAGAAATGGCAATAAATCCAGGAATGGCAGATAGTATTGAATTTGTTAATAAACTGGAACCACATGATAAACTTAAAATACCTTCAAAAGATACAACAATAATATTATCTGACTTAAATAAACTTAAAATTAAAGATATATCAAAAAATTATAAAGTTATATATGATAAACTTAAACCATTAACTAAAAATATATGTGATGAATATGAAAAAGAATTTAAACAAAGAAAAATTATGCCAAATTCTGATCCAAAAAGAAATATTGTTCCAAAATGTGGTATATATTATTTACAAATAGTTGTAGCAAGATTTAGTAATCCAGAAATAACAGAAATTTCTGAATTAAAAGAAGATGGAACTACAAATATTATTTATAAAAAACAAAAACAATAAATTAAATTAATATTATTTTTTCTCCTTTATTTTATATAATTAGTATGTCTGAAGATGAATTATATAAAATAAAATATCTTAAATATAAAAATAAATATTTAGAATTAAAGAATAATAATGAAATGAAAGGAGGTTATCCATTTCAAAATTATGGTATAATACATTATTTTATTGTTGCAGATGAAAATACCATCAAATCAATTAGTAGTTGTATTGAAAACAAATTATGTAAAAAACAAGATGATTTTAATAATTTAATGAATGGTCTTGGTATATTATTACATGAAAAATCTAAAAAATTTAATATAATTAGTGGTAAAGATGATTCAATTGAACATATACAATATATACCAGATACTTTGATTAGTGATGACACAAAACATCATTTAGATGCATTAGGAAGAGATGCATTACATAGCAATACAGCACAACAAATACAAAATGTAGGAAGAGATGCATTACATAGCAATACAGCACAACAAATACAAAATGTAGGAAGAGATGCATTACATAGCAATACATCACAACAAATATATAATTTCGGGAAGAAAGTATTAGATAATACAAGATATATGAGTGATAATTTATCATCTGCAAAAAAAACAATAAAAAGTTTTTTTATAAATAATCAAAGAGTTGATGTTGATGATGTAGGTCCTTATTTACAAAGTTTACAAACAGTTATAATAAATGGTATATCAATGCCTGCAATAAATGTATCTTCTTATTTAGATTCTCATTTTGAAACAATTAAGAATACAGCTAAGTATACAGCTAATGTTACAGTAAATGGTATATCAATGCCTGTCACCAATGTATTACCTTATTTAGAACCTATTATAAGTAGTTCTTCAGTTGTTATAAATGGTATTACTATGACAGTAAAAGAAGTTGCACCATATTTAATGGAGTATGGAGGTCCAATTGCGAATGCTGTTATATCTGGTTTTTCAACTGCTATAGTAATTATAAGTAAAATAGCATCATCAGTAGGAGGTGGTTTTAGTAGAAATGAATTGGATGGAATCGTTTCTAGTCTAAATAAAAATGAGACTACAATATCACGAATTAAAACAATCTTAAAAACATCTCCATCTGAAGTCCCAGAAATATATAATGAATTTAGACAATTACTTCATACTACGAATAACATTCATACTTCAAAATCATATAATTTATATTATTTAAGAGTAAATATGAAACGATTAATTTTGTCATCTAATCGTACAATAATAGAATATATTGGAATTGTTAATTCAAATGGAACTATAAATAAAGTAAATTAAACTAATATTAAATCAATTAAATCATCAATATATTCACAAATCTTAACTTGGAAATTATCGTCAATTAATAGAGGATATTTTATTTTAATATCATTTAAATCTTTCTCATTTTCTTTAGGAACAAAAACTAATTTAATTCCTGCTTTTTTAGCACCAATTAATTTAAAATTAAGTCCACCAATTTTAGTAATTTTACCAGTTAATTCTATTTCACCAGTCATACCAATATCATTTTTAATAGGTTTATTAAGAATTCTTGATATAAAAGCACTAGTGAAAGCACATCCTGCACTAGGTCCATCTTTTGGTGTTGATGTAGATGGTGCATGAACATGAAAACCATATTTAAAATTATGTAATAAATAATCATCAATATTATCAATATTATATTTTTGAGTATTTTTTCTAATATAATTAATTGCTGTTGTTAGAGAACAATGAACTGATTCTTTCATAACATCACCTTGTTTTCCTGTTAATTTAATTTCATATATATTCTGATTTGGAGAATAATTATTAAATATTTGTATAGAAATAATACCACCTTCACCAGATGATGTTGCATATAATCCATTTATAATACCAATTGATGGATTCTCATGAATAATAGTATTTTCTATTTTTGGTTTTTCTAATATTCTTAATATAGTTTCTTTAGTAATTATTGGTTCTATATTATTTTCAAATTCAAATCTTTCATAAATTTTATCAATATTTAATGTTAATAAAATTTGTTCTATTTTTCTTTTAATAGATCTAACTCCTGCTTCATTAGTATAATTATCAACAATAAATTCAATTAATTCCGTACTTATATTTATCCATGGTTCATTTTGTAATCCAATATTTTCTGCTAATTCTGGTATTATAAATTCTTTAACTATTCTCTTTTTATCATCAATAGTATATGCTTCTACTTTTATTTCTTTTAATCTATCCAATAATATTGGGTCAACTAAATTAGAATCATTATATGAAAAAATCATAATAACTTTATCTAATGGAAAATCAACTCCTTGAAAAAATCTATCTTGAAAAGTTTTATTCATATTTGGGTCTGTTAAATGTATTAATATACTAGTTATTTCATTTATAGAACCATGTTTAGAACAAGTTTTATCTAATTCATCAAAATATAATATACATCTTTGTTTTCCCATATCAACCATTTTCTTTATTATTAAACCCGGTTGAGAACCTGAATAAGTATAACCATGACCATGTAATATTTCTCCATCATTTTGACCACCTAAAGTTATTTCAGCAAATGGTATATCTAATGCTTTACTAATTGATTTTGCTAATAATGTTTTACCAACACCAGGGGGTCCAACTAATCCAAAACAAGTTCCTTGACTAGATGGATTAGTAATCCATTTACCAATAATTTGTAATAACATTTTTTTGGCTTCTTCATGTCCATAAGATAATTTCTTTAATTTATCTTGAATGTTATCCAAGAAATTTTTAGGATTATCAATATTCATAAAAGAAGTATCTTGTTGAGTTGACCATGGATAATTTATTATATTTTTAACATAAGTTAATTGTTTATAATATTCATTATTAAATGATTTCATTTCTTCTATTTTTTCTAATGTTAATGTTTTAACAGATTGAGGAATATTTTTATTAGTAATTAATTGTTTTTTATAATCAATATCTTCTATAGAAACAGTTTTTAATTTATCAATTTCATTTTTAATACTATTATTTGATTTTTTAATTTTTACTAATAAATAATATGGTAATCTTTGATTTAATAAATTATAAATTTGAGGACAATTAGTTTTCTTTTCTTTCATTAATCCTAATAATAATCCTGCAATATCTGCATTTTCATTATTACCTAATAATAAGAGAAAAATATATTTATAGATTTTTTTAACATCACCATTATCAGCAATAAATTCTTTCATGATATTTACAAATGTTAAATTAGTAATTTCAATATATTTATTATATGATTCTTGAATATATTTAACATATTCTTTAATAGATAATACATAAATATTTCCTAAATAATCATATCTATAAAATTTTTGAATAAATTTAATATCAATATTTGTTTTCTTCAATTCTTTCAAAATATTATTTTTAATATTTTCTAATTCTGGATATTTAATTTGACATGACCTTATAAAACATGATAATGTATCATTAATAAAATAACCATCTATTTTTATATATTCGGTTTTTGATTCTATATTTTTAATCCATAATTCTCTATTTAATTCTAATAAATCATTATCATTATATTTTATAGGAACCCTCCAATAATATTCATCATTATTTGAAACATTAAAATATGTTATTTTTGTTGGAATAAATATTTGCGATATTTCATTTATTAATTTTGTCTGATTATTATTTAATTCAAATCTATTTAATAAATTTAATAAATCTTCAATATTATCATATCCAATATCATATATAATATTATATAAATCATTAAATTGTTTTTGTAATGGTAACATATCTTTATCAATTAATGGTATCATTTTTGATAAAAAATAATCATCATTTATATCATGACATAATTCTAAGAAACTATATATTTTAATATATAATTCATTCTCAATTTCTAGTTCTTTTAATATATAATTATTATAAATATCATTAACATTTTTTGATAAATTAAAAACATCAGATAATATATGATTTCTCTGTAAAAAATCCATATAATTAATATTAAATAAATTATCAATATGTTTCCCTAATCTTATTATAATATCTGTTAATTTATTATATCTTTTTTGTAATAATTTTAACTTTAATATATTAACCCTATTTTTAAAATTTATTTGGTTCATTATATTTCTTAAGATTTAAAATTAATTCTTGTTATAAAAAATTCGTTTTTTTAAAGATAAATCATCAAAGCATCCTAAATATAAATTATGATTGATAAAAATATTCAAAAAGTATATAAACGCAATAAAAAAAATAATAGTGTGTTTGATTTAAAAAAATAATATCTAAGTAGAGTATATATATAATGGCTCCAAAGAATACAAAGTCAAATAAAGATACTCAAAAGGTTGAAGAACCAGTTGCTCCAAAGGTTGAAGAAGTGAAAGTAGTTGAAGCAGCACCAAAAGCACAAAAGGGTGGTAAGAAAGCAGTTGGAAAGGTTGAAGCAGCACCTGCACCTGTTGTTGAAGCAGCACCTGTTGTTGAAAAGCCAAAGGCACAAAAGGGTGGTAAGAAGGCTGCTGCAGAGAAGCCAAAGGAAGAAACACCAGCACCAGTTGTTGCTGAAGAGAAACCAAAGGCTAAGCGTGGTGGTGCTAAGAAGGTAGCAACTGAGGCTGTTGCTGCTGAAAAGCCAAAGAAGGCTGCTGCTAAGAAGGTTGCTGCTGAAAAGCCAAAGAAGGATGATGAAGAAGAAGATGGTGAAGCAACAACTGGTGGGCGTTTAATTCGTTCTTTCAAGGTTAAACTTCCAGGCAATCAAGAATTTGAAGGTCGTTTCACTGGTTTAACTCCATACCAAGCCGCAAACAAGGCATTAAGCAAGTATTTCCGTGAAGCAGATGGCACTAATGTCAATGCCGAAATTACATTCTCCATTTGTGAATCAACTCGTAAGAGTCGTAAGAATACCTATACCTATGTTGGTAAGCGTCTCAAGTTAGATACTCCTGTAAAGTATACTATTCAAGATGGTCGTGAGATTGTCAAGAATTTCAAGAATTCTTTAAAGAAGGTAAAGAAGAATGTTGAAAAGGCTGCAACTGCTTAAAAATTTTAATTTTTAATAAAAAACAAAAAAATAATATTAATTTTATTTTAATAAAAAATAAAATTAATAAAAACTGTCTCACATACTATTGTTTTATAAACATATTTATTTGTTGAAACTGACAATTCTTTCATTAATGTTATTATAAATGTATTGTACATTTCTAGTTTATACAGTAACATAATAATATGTTATTGATGCACTTCCGAATGTATTAGAATTTTGTATATAAACACTCATTCCGCTATTAACTGTACAGAATTGATCTGTAAACGTATTTATCTGTTGTAACACCACCTGATGTTGATGATTCTTTCATTAATGTTATTATAGATTGTCTTGAAATAGATGGTGGTACAGTTCTAGTTTGTCCTGTTGGACCATAATATGCTACTGCACTACTTGCATTAGAATTAGAATTTTGTATATAAACATTTGTTCCACTATTAACTGTTGAGAATAACATACAATTTGCAAGACCAGTAACAATGTATATTGTTACTCTCAATGATTGTCCATTTGTTGTAGATATATCAGGCAAATTATCAATTGGTTTTGGTAAATAAACTATTGGTAATGGTGATAGAAGAGTTGTACTTGAATTTGTATATTGTATAAATATGTCAATATTTCTATCTTTTGGATATATAATACTGGATAAATCTAGACTAGATGCATTTGTATTTACACCATATTTATAAACTGCAGTTAAACATTTTTTATCAAAATCTGAAAGTATTGTACTAATATTACCAGAACTTAAACTTGTCCCATCACTAAAATATATTCTTTTACCACTTGACATTTGTAAACCACTATTAACTGTTATATTATTTGTTAATGATTCTGTATTTAGAGTAGGTATAATTAATGAAGTTGCTTTTACACTACCAATAATATTAACAGGATTATTAAATGTTACATAATTATCACTTCTAGTTGTTGTTATTACACCATTTACACATAAATTATTATTAATTGTTACATTATTTATGATTGCATTTGTATTAATTGTTAAACTATTTTTACTTGGTTCTGTATATATATCACCAGATAAATAAATAGAACTTAAATGTGCAGGTGGTTCAATTAATATTGATTGTTGTGGTGTTGCATTATGTATATTAAAATTATTATAACAATCAAAATATGATGTATATAAATTAGTACTAATTAATTTATCACTTATTATATTATGTGAAACAGTTAAATAACCTTGTATTGTTTCATTATTTGATACTGTTACATCTACAGCATTTAGATTATGTAATGATGTACAACCATTTACTGTTAATTTATCAGATATTATAATATTACCATTAATAGTTATTGTTTTTGTTGAGTTTATTAAATTTATATTATCATTTAAATTTAATTTACTATTAAATGTTGTATCACTATTAAAAATAATAAGATTATCTGTATTATTAGAATTAATAGTTCCTGTTAAATATATATTACCTAATATATTTGTTCTTGCACTTGTTAATTCATTCAATGTAGTTGTGCCAACAATTACTAAATTATTTGTCATATCAGTATATACTACTTTCTTTGTATCATTTATAATAAATGTATTATAATCATTACTTAATTTTAAACTAGCAACTATTCCATATGTAGAACCAATAGAACCTTCTATTAATAATCCAGCACCTATAGCAGAAACACCATTATGATTTAATATAATTACAGAGTTTTCTATTTGTAAATTATTTTGTGTCGAAAATACAGTTGTTCCTGTTATATTAACTATAGAACTTGTATCACCAATATTAATTTGACCTGATACTATATTAAACACATTTGAATCTGCAACAATAGTATTTGTATGTAATTCATTTAATACTGTTGCAGTATTTGTCCTAAAATTATTGGTATTATTAATAGAAGATGAATAAACAGTATCTAGTATAGTATTCCCATCATTCTCAAATCTACTACTTACTTTAACATTATCAACATTTAATTTATTTAATGTTGTATAATTTGAAACATTAATATTTGATAATATATTTGCATTATTTATTGTTATATTATTTGCTGTTATATCTCCAATAATATTAACATTCCTATTTATTGTAACATCATTAGCAACTAAATTGTTTAATTCTGATGAATTTGATACTGATAAAGTATTGAATAATGATTTTTTTAAAATAGTTATTTCATTAATATTCATTTTATCTATTTGTAAATTATTGCCCGTTATATTATTTGCTATTATATTTTTTATATACCCATTATTAAAATATATATCTGTCAATTTAGTAATTCCATTAATTGTTAAATCATTATTAACATTGACATTAGTTGATGTTAAATTATTTAAATTTGTATTATAATATGTTGTAAGATTATTTATAAATGTATCACCCTGTAAATTAATTTTATTATCTGTATTTATGCTTACTATATTTCCTTGTAATCTTAAATTATTTGGTATTACGAAATTAGTATTACTGTCGGTATATCCTCCATTAATATTGATTGCTGTATTTTGAAAAGAACCATCTTTAAATAATATTCCATTTAATGTTGAATTTCTAAAAGTAATATTGCCATCTAATCTTAAATTATTAATAAGAGTACTACCTAATGTTATATCACCAGTTGTTGCTGTAAATCCATTAGATACAGCTAAACCATTCATTGCATATAAATTATCATAAATATTTATCATTCTTGATTCTGGATCTGAAGAATATATATATGGTACATATAAACTACCTGATGTATTTATATCATATGTCGTATTTAATGTAGTTATAGTACCTACAGTTGATGATGTAAATCCTGATGTTGATTGTACTGCTCCTGATGTAAATGCTGTCTTTTGAAATGTTCCATCAGCAAAAAATATTCCTTTTGATAGCGAAGGCATAATAATAACATTATTTTTAATCACTAAATCACTATCAAAATATAAAGAATCACCATATATTTTATTTCCATTTATTATAACTTTCCCAGTATTTGTTCCAGAACCAATAAATATATTATTACCATATGTAATCATGTTTTGATATATTACAACATTGCCATAAATAGTTGTATTACCTTGTATAATAGTATTACTAATAATATTTATACTTCCATTTGTATTTCTTATTGTATCTAAATTACTTATTCCTGATACTAATAAATGTTGTCTAATTGTTGCATTTCCATTAATAATATTATTACCATATAATAAATTATTACCATAAATTACCATATTACCTATTATTAGTGTATTTCCATTAATATTTGTATTCCCTGTTGTTGATGATAAAGTTTGCGATGTTTGTGATGATTGTGATGATTGTGAATATAATATACCATTTATATATGTATTTGTACCAGACTTCCCGATATATATATCTGATGCATTACATGAACCAATTTTAATAATTGTATTTGCAAGTGATGTATCAATTGAATAACCATTTGTTATAATATTACTGTTAATATTTATATTACCATCAACACTAGATAAATTACTAGAATAACTTGTTCCAGATACTAATAAATGCTTACTAATAGATGCATTACCACTAATAACACTATTACTGTTAATATTAATATTTCCATCAACACTAGACAAATTACTAGAATAACTTGTTCCAGATACTAATAAATGCTTACTAATAGATGCATTACCACTAATAACACTATTACTGTTAATATTAATATTTCCATCAACACTAGACAAATTACTAGAATAACTAGTCCCAGATACTAATAAATGCTTATTAATAGATACATTACCACTAACAACACTATTACTGTTAATATTTATATTACCATCTACACTAGACAAATTACTAGAATAACTAGTTCCAGATACTAATAAATTTTTATCAATAGATACATTACCATTAAATATAGAATCACCTAATAATGTTAAATTATTATCTAAATCCGTTGTTAATAATCTTTTATCTTGATACTTTCCTATTTTAAATGTTTCATAACCATCTTCAAGTTTTATTTGATTTACAACAACACCACATGCTTCAATCTCAATACCAGAACCAACAGCTATAACTCCTGATTTATTTAATCTTATTGTAGCATCTTGAACTTGTAAATTATTAATATTTGAAAATGTAGTATTACCAATTATATTTACTGAAGAGTTAATATAACCTACATTAATTATTGGACTATATAAATCTATATAATTATTATCATTAATTGAATTTGTAAATAATTTATTTGATATAATTATATTACCATAAACTGATAATGATTTATTAATAATAGTATCATTTGCTATTAATCCATTTAACAAAGTTTCTCCAGAAACTGATAATGATTTATTAATAATAGTATCATTTGCAGATAATCCATTAATAGTTGAATAACCAGAAACTGATAATGATTTATTAATAATAGTATCATTTGCAGATAATCCATT